>Ga0302325_10000488_pt1 | contig 110547 bp, 83 predicted proteins | sample Palsa_T0_2_FD_201948 | JGI IMG/M metagenome (GOLD analysis project Ga0302325, IMG submission 201948) | Peat permafrost microbial communities from Stordalen Mire near Abisko, Sweden - Palsa_T0_2 | ecosystem: Environmental > Terrestrial > Soil > Palsa > Peat permafrost | place: Sweden: Abisko...
CTGGCATTCAGCGCCAGGGGCTCGGCCTGAGCCTGCTCCCCATTGGCGAAGGAGACCAGTCTCGACACGATCTCCGAGGCCCGGCTGGCCTCCGCTGTAATGGACTTGAGCTCGGCATGGTACGCGTCGCCGTTGCGCGAAAGCAGCGCGTCCGCGAGCGTCGCGATGGATTGCAGCGGCGAGCGAAGCTCGTTGGCCACATCGGAGATCAATTGGCCCGCAGCGGCCAGTTTCTCACTGCGGAACAACTGCTCGCGCATGGAGTGCTGTTCCTGAAGCTTGAGCGCGGTGGCGATCTGGTTGGCCAGATGCTGCATGGCGGCCTGCTCACCTTGTCCGAAATAATGGAAGCGGCCGGTGTGATGAATTTCGAGCACACCCATCAGCTCGCTCTGCGCGAACATCGGGACCAGCAACACGGAGCGCGGGGCCGTCACCGTTTCCCGCCGGAAATAAGGGCTGCGCCGAACGTCTGGAATGGAAAGCAGGACATGGTTGCGGAAACACCCCGCAATGGCCGAGGCCATGGAGCCGGAGGGCGCTTCCGGATCGATGGACTCCACCGCGCTGCTATTGGAGTGCACGCCATCCAGCGTTTTGGTGGAACGATTCTGGATGTAGAGGCCGACGCCGGTGGCATCGGAGAGCGCGGGCAGGCTCAACATCAGGCGGCGAAGAATTTCCGCAGAAGAGGTGGCGCTGATGACTTGTTCGCCGAGCGTATGCAACAGGCGCATCTGCTTTCGCAGCGCCGCCATGCGCCGCTCACGGAACCACCAGATGGACCCGAGCGCGCCGGCCAGAATGAGCGAGGCCAGCAGCACGGGCGGTTGAATGGCCCAGCCCCGTTCGATCACCGCCACGGCGGCAGGGGTCGGGATCAGGATCTGGAAGTAGCGATCGTAGGGCGGCAGGGTGCAGTATTGGCTGGCGATGCCGGTGACGCGAATACGGTCGCCCATGCGAAAGCCGCTCAGTTTGGGGCCGGCGTCGCGCCGCGTTCGAGGCAGGAATACATTCAGTTCGTTGGTGCGCGGGCCCACTGAGAGCAGATCCCCGCCGCCATTTTTGTCCTCACCGCTGACAATGCTATCGAGAGTGACCAGAACGCCCATGTAGCGAAAGGACAACAGGTCGAGCGCCGTGACCACCTTGGGAGCGGGCGCACTTTCATGGCGCAGGCGATGGACGTCGCGCGTCAAGAGAATCGGCAGGCCGGCTCTTTTGGACACGATTCCTTGCACTTCCACCCAATCACCTGGCGTCAAGTCCGGTAATTGGGGGATTTCGGGCCGCAGCAGCAACCCAAAAAAGGCGTTGTCCTGGATAGCGACATAGGGGGAATCGGCGATCCAAATCGGCCGGGCAGAGACCTGGCCTGTGACCATCACGTCCTTGCCTTCGTAGGCGGGGACGCGATCTTTTCCGGTTCGCGAGCCGGCCTGCTCCAATGTCATCTTCGCCGGGGGTGCGGGCTTGGATGGAACCGGCTTGGCCTGCGCTGGATTGCTTTGGGCGACGGCTTGGCACACCGCCGCGATTAGCAACGCACCGACCGTGACGCTGCGCACGATCATATTATCCGCCAAGTTCCAACGTTGCACACTGGTTAAATCGGCCAAATGCCCTTAAACTCCAACGCTATCAAGGTCTTTCGAGCGTCGCGCCGCACGGCTAGCCAAGTGAAGGGAGTACTTACCGGGATCATAACACAGCTGATGGCCGGGAACTGACATTTCTAACCCGGTGTCTAATCAGGCACATGAGGATCTGGGAGGCTGCGGGACTGGCGCTGTCCGCCATGCTGCTCCTGTTTTCTTGCGTCGCACCACGCGCGCGTGGTTCCTTCCAGGTGTTCTCAGCCGAACCCGCTTACCTGCTGCGTTCACCGGACGCCAAGGACACGCCTTTTCCAGAGGTGCTCAGCCGCTACAGCGAAGTGGGCCAAAGCCAGGGCTGGCTGCTGCATCCGAACACCGAGTTGCATATCGAAAACGCCTACTATCGAGAGGGCGCGCCCAAGCATGGGATCGTCGACTTTCTTGGCACCGAGAAGGCCGTCTATCAGGTTCGCCCCGACGGCCTGCGGCTGGTCTCGGTGGAATCCGGCTTGGCGCAACGTCAACGTCCGGCGGATCAACTGCCGGTTCAGGAGTTGATTGGAGCGGCGCGATTGCATTATCGCTACTATCGGTACTTCTTCCAGATTGTTTTCCGGCAGAGGGCGGGTGTGCGTGGAGCGGTTCTGTTAGGAGCAAATTCGACGGGCGAGTTGGATGCTCTCGCCGCGCGACTGCAGACCGACCCGGATGCAGTTTGCGACGGGGCATCGCCGCACTGTGCCGCATTTCCCGAAGCTTGCACCGTTGCGCTCGAGATCCGGGTGGTGGTCAACGGCGCCGCGCGCTCCATTGTGTGGGGCAGCCTGCTGGATAGCGTCGCGATGCATCCACGGAAGCTGCAACTGTTGCGGCTCTACAACGGCAGGCTAACGCGGGTTGAGGTGGACGCCGGAGATCCGAATGCGTTGCGCTTGCCCCTGCTACCGGGAGATCGGGTGGATTGGGAATAGCCGCCACGCACTTCATCTTGCTCGGCCCAGCCGATCGTCGAAGTAGAACGGTTCCGGATCATTGAACCGAATTCGCTTGAAGTCCGGGTGAGCGGGATAGATTATATAGTTGCGCTCGCGTGGAATTACGGCCGAGGGAACGGAGAGCACGGTCGTTCGAAGTCCGCTGGCCCAATTTGTTCCTATCTGGCGAGTCGCGTCCACTGGAGGGCTTACATTCCACTCTGTAGGAAGGTCGGGAATCGAGATCGCTGTAACAGCGATCTGGCCGGGGATCTCAATCGGCGTTGCCACATAGTCGTTGGCCAGCTCATCGGAATTAGCTAGGACTTCCAGCGCACAAAGCGCGCGGCTCTCGGCCGTGTAGATAACTGAAGTCCCCTTCTGATCCCATCGGCCTCCGAAAAGGCTGGCGCCCATTCCATCGTTCTCGGGATAGCGACTGCTTCCCAGTCGAAAGACGACCACTTACCAAATGCCGTGTTGAATCTGGCCGAGGGCATCCTCAACACGCGCGATTCCCTCTGGAGTCTCAAGAAGGGAAACCGGTGTCTGATTGCCCAGTGCCGGGATGGGAGCGTTGAGCCATCGGAGGGCCTTCTCGCTGGTTCCAAGTACTTCCACGGTCCGAGCAATGATTCGTACCAGCGACGGCGATATCGGCGGCTGCCGCAGCTCCAAAATCCGAGACTGCACCTCTCGCTGGATTTCGGTTCGTTGCTCTTCCGTTAGCACGTATCGCCCCTGCCTTGAGTATAGGTCTTTCTGCGCCCCTTGCCGACTGCGTGGCCGTGTCTCAGTTTGGTCCTTGGCGGACACCGCTGATCTATCTTGCACACTGAAACCCCTGGGCGCGATAATCGCTGCGTGTGGGGCTGGAGGACAAGACCGGCTGCGGACGGATTCCCGGAAGGATTCCGAGTTCAATACATCGGGATCGCGGCTGCCAAGAACGTCGTGAATTTGCCGGCGGGGGAAATTGCCGAGTATTTTCGCAATTATCCACAGGTAGCTAATGATCTCCTCAATGAGTCGTACGATAAGCGCTACAGTCCATCTACCTTCATCAAGGAAGATGGAGACCGATTTAGCGTCGGTTGGTACTCAACGAAGCGCGGTTACGAGTGTGTTAGAGAGTTCTGGAATCTGGCCGATGCCGCTACAGATTATCTCCTGTTCTCAAGCGGCAAGCGCAGATGGAAACAAGAACGAGATTCAATCTAAGCCGCGTCCCGACCCCGCATGCTAGCATGAGAAGTTGTCAGGCTCCGGGCTTCGTGCAACGGATGGCTGTGAACCCCGCCAGGTCCGGAAGGAAGCAACGGTAACGGTTTAATTCGTGTGCCGCGGATCACCCGGGGTCTGGCATAACTTCCGCCTAATTCTTCATGTACCAGGTCATCGCCAGGAAATACAGGCCGCAAGCGTTTGCGGAACTGATCGGCCAGGAGCACGTCCGCACCACGCTCGAAAACGCCATCGCGCAAAGGCGCATCGCGCACGGTTACATCCTTTCGGGCCAGCGCGGGACGGGCAAAACCACGGTGGCACGCATTCTGGCTCGCTGCCTGAACTGCATCGAAGGCCCCACGGCGACGCCCTGCGGCGTTTGCGCCAGTTGCCTGGAAATTGCCGGCGGCAATTCGCCGGATGTGATCGAGATCGACGCGGCGTCCAATCGCGGCATCAACGAAATGCGCGAGCTGCGCGAGAACGTGCGCTATCGGCCGGCGCGGGACCGTTACAAAGTCTTCATCGTCGACGAGGCGCATCAGATCACGAGCGAAGCCTTTAACGCCCTGCTCAAGACGCTGGAGGAGCCGCCCGAGTGGGCCGTGTTCATCCTGTGCACCACCGAAGTTCACAAGATCCCGACTACCATCGCGTCGCGCTGCCAGCAGTTCAGCTTCCGGTCGGTGGATTTCGCCGAAGTGGTGAAGCGCATGGAAGAAATTTGCGTCAAGGAAGGGATCGAGACCAATCCGGAGGCGCTCAGCGTGCTGGCGCAGGCGGGCGAAGGCAGCGTGCGGGATTCGTTGTCGGCGCTCGATCAGGCCATTGCGTGTTGCGGCACGAAGCTGGACGCGGCGGAAGTGCGGGGCATGCTGGGGCTCTTTTCGCTCGATGCGTTGGGCGAAGTGTCCGAAGCTCTAAAGGCTGAAGATTCCCGGCGCATGCTGGATCTGGTCTTGGAGCTGGAACGCAACGGGCGCAGTTTGCAGCATTTCTGCCGGGAGCTGGCGCGCTACTTCCGGAATCTTCTGGTCGCGAAAGTTGCCGGCGCCAACACCAGACTCATCGCGGCGTCGGCGCACGAGCAGGAGCGGCTGGCCGAAGTGGCCAACGGATTTTCCGAAGAAGATCTGACGCGCTATCTGCAGCTCACGCTGGATCTGTTCAAGGATCTGCAATTCTCGTTGCAGCCGAGGCTGCATTTGGAAATTGGCCTTTTGCGATTGGTGCAGGCAGGCAAGCTCGTCTCAATTGAGCAGGCGCTGTCAGATCTGGGCAGTGGCGGTTCGCCGCAACTTCCCCCACGGAAGCCCTCAACGCCACCACCGACGAGATCGGCCGCGCCCCCAACCCCAAATCCCCAACCCCCAACCCCGGCCAGCGCACAGCCCTGGAAGGACCGCCTGCATGCCGCCGCAGTCGAGTTTGGTATGCAGACAACGGCTGACGCCATTGAGCATTCGCAGATCGGAGAGTCGGGCGGCAAGTTGAATTTTGTAACTCCTGACGACTACCGGCTGTTCATGAATGAAAAGGATATTCTGAAGATCATTCAGAAGGTAGCGGGAAGCCAGATGCGATTCGAGATAACATACGGAACACCGCAGGCGACTGGAGCTCCGCTGGCGAAACCGAAGGACGATGTGTCCGAACGCGCGCTGGCGCATCCGGAAGTGAAGCGATTCCAGGAGCTGTTCCCGGACGCGCAGGTCCGCCAGGTGCGTAATCTAAAGCAATGAGGCAGGGTATATGAAACTTCCCGGAAACATGCAGGCCATGATGCAGAAGGCCGAACAGATGCAGAAGAAGATGCAGGAGGAGATCGCGCTGATTCGCGTGGACGCCTCGGCCGGCGGCGGCATGGTGACGGTGCACATGGACGGCAAAAAGAACGTGACGGCGGTGAAGATCGATCCCGAAGTGGCAGGCGACGTGGAGATGCTGCAGGACATGGTGATGGCGGCGTTCAACGAAGCGGCCAAAAAGGTGGACGAAGCGTCGCAAGAGAAGATGAGCGGGCTGCTGGGCGGCCTGGGACTTCCCCCGGGAATGTTTTAACTCTCTCGATGCCGGATTTCGCCGAACCGCTCGCGCGTCTGATTCAGGAGTTTAAGCGCCTGCCCGGCATCGGGCAAAAGTCGGCGCAACGGCTGGCATTTCATGTGCTGCGCAATGAGCGCGAGAGCGCCGAACGCCTGGCACAGGCGCTGGTGGACGTCAAAGACAAGCTTGGGATCTGCGCGGTCTGCAACAACATCAGCGATGGCGAGATATGCAATTATTGTCGCGATCCGCATCGCGATCATTCCGTGATTTGCGTGGTGGAGGAGCCGCACAACGTGCTGCCGATCGAGACTACGCGCCAGTTCGCGGGGCTTTATCACGTGTTGCACGGATCCATTTCGCCTTTGCGCGGGATCGGACCGGAGCAGTTGCGCATCGCCAGTTTGCTGGAGCGCATGCACTCGGGCGAGGTGAGGGAGCTGATCGTCGCGACCAATCCCACGGTGGAGGGTGAAGCGACGGCGGTGTATCTCTCGCGGTTGATGAAGCCGCTGGGCGTGATGGTGACGCGCATCGCGATGGGGATTCCCGTGGGCAGCGACTTGGAGTTCGCCGACGAAGTGACGATGGGCAAGTCGCTCGAGAACCGGCGGGAGATGTAAGGCTACAGGACCGTGAGCGCGCTGTGTTCGCGCAGTCCGTTGGAAGTCAGCGAGCCGATTTTCACATCAATCATCTGATTTCTCTCGCGCGGCGAGGCTAGCTCCACTTTCAGGAAATTATCGGACAGGGCACCGTCGCTCAGTGTGACTACGGAAAGCGAACGGCCGAGCATGCGGCGGCGAAATTCCAGATTCTTTTCGGCGGCCAGCTCGCGGAGAACCCGGTTACGATCGCGCCGAACCTCCATGGGAACCTGAGACTGCGCCGCCGCAGCCGGAGTCCCGGGACGTTCCGAATAAGTAAAGACATGCAAGTAGGTGAAGGGCAGGCTCGCAATGAACGCGCGGGTTTCTTCGAACTCCGCTTCGGTCTCGCCGGGAAAGCCGGTCATCACGTCGGCTCCGACGGCGGCATTCGGCATCCACGCGCGGGCTTTCAAGATCCGGTCTGCATAATGCCGCGGCCGGTATTTGCGGTGCATGCGGCGAAGAACTCGATCGGATCCAGACTGCAGTGGGGCGTGTACGTGTTTCGCGATGCGCGCCGACGTTGCCAGCAAGTCCAACAGATCGTCGCTCCAGTCCATCGGCTCGACGGAACTGAGGCGTATACGATCGATGGATGTCTCATTCAAGAGCCGGCGGAGAAGATCGGCTAGCCGCAGCGTGCTTCCCGCTTCGCGTCCCCAGCGGCCGAGGCTGATGCCGGTGAGCACTACCTCGCGATAACGCGGCGCTAGAGAGCGCACCTGTTCCACGATCTGGCCGGCCGGGGCGCTGCGGCTCTGTCCGCGCACGAAGGGAATGATGCAGAACGAGCAGCGGTTATTGCAGCCATCCTGGATCTTAAGGTTGGGTCGCGTACGATGGGCGGCTGCGCCTTCCACCGGCGAGGAGAGGAATTCGTGCTGATCGAAAATGTCGCCGACGTGAATTTGTCCGTGGTAGTGAGCCTCCGATTGAGTCACGATTTCCGGGATTCTCGCCTGATGCGAGTTGCCTACTACCCAGTACACCCCTGGCAATACGGCGATCTCCTCCGGCGCGCGCTGAGCGTAACAGCCAGTGACCAGAATGCGCGCCTGGGAGTTCTCACGATGCACTCGATGAATGGTATTGCGCACATCTTCGTCGGCCAAAGAAGTGACGGTGCAACTGTTTAGCACTACCAACTGGGCTTCGGCTGCATTCGCGGCAGGATGCAGGCCTTCCCCGAGGAGCGCCTCCGCGATAGCCGCGCCGTCGGCCTGCGACGCCCGGCAACCGAAGGTTTGAACGTGAAAACTCGACACTGCTTCGATTTTAACAGGGGGCTCTGATTGGAATGGGGGGAATGGCCGATGGAAAGAGGTATGCTGGACCGCGTTCTCTCGCAAGAGGAGATCGATGATGTATTTCGCAATCTGCGCGATTCGCCGGTGGATGAAGATCCCGCGCTGCGCGCTGAACCCTACGATTTTCGCCGTCCGGACCGCATCGCCAAAGACCAGCTCCGCGCCATTCACATGCTGCACGAGAATTTCGCGCGCAGCCTGGCGTCCAGCCTCTCGGCCTACTTGCGGGCCTACGTAGCGGTCAACCTGGTTTCGGTGGAGCAGCTCTCATTTGTGGAATTTTCACAAGCGCTGCCGTCGCCCACCTGCCTGGTCTCTTTGGGGATGCAGCCTTACGAGGGCAACGCGGTGCTGGAGATGAATCCGGCGCTGGTGTTTCCCATCTTCGAGATGCTGCTGGGCGGCGCGGCCAAGTCTCTGACGAAAATCAATCGCGAGATTACCGAGATCGAGCAGAGTGTTTTAGACGGGCTGTTTCGCATCACCCTCAACGACCTGAAGACCGCGTGGCACGCCGTGACGCCGCTGGAGTTCGAGATCGAATCGCACGAGACTGAGCCTGGGCTGCTGCGGATTTTGGCTCCCAATGAAGCGGTGGTTGCGGTCAGCATGGAAGTACGGATTGGCGAGAATGCGGGGATGATGAACATCGGCATCCCTTCCATCGTGGTCAAGATGCTGCGCAACAAGTTCGATCAGCAATGGTCGGTGCGCAAGAGCCAATCCACCGAACAGGAACAGGCGCGCATACTCCATCTGATCCGCACGTCGCGCCTCAAATTGGATGGACGCCTGCGCGGGCCCACCTTGAGTGTGGCGGATCTCATGGATTTGAAAGAGGACGACCTGCTGGCCTTCGATTTCGGGGTAACGCGGCTGCTGGATCTCACCATCAACGGGGAACACAAGTTTGCCGGGCGCATCGTCAGCGCGGGAAACAAGCGCGGCTTTCAGATCGAAGAAGCCGTAAAGCCCTAGCCGGTTAAACGCCCCAGCAGTAGTCTTCCACAACCTTGTCGACGTTTTCGTCTTGCTCGGTCAGGCGCATCAGCTCCAGGCGTATGGCGTCCACCAGTGCGCCCCAACTGGCTTCGATCACGTTGTCGGAGACGCCGACGGTGGCCCAGCTCCGGCGATGATCGCTCCATTCCACCAACACGCGAACCTTGGCCGCGGTGCCTTTCTTCGGCTCCAGCACGCGGACCTTGTAATCGGTCAGGCGGACGTTCTTCACCTGCGGATAGACGTTCGACAGGCATTGGCGCAGGCACAGATCGAGCGCATTGACGGGACCTTGCCCGGTGGCGCTCGCGGTATGGACGCTGTCCTGGATGCGCAAGGTCACGGTGGCCGTGGTTCCTCCCACCAGCCGCGTCGTAACCTCGTAGTTCACCACTTCGAACACACTCCAGCCGGGATGCAGCGCCTCTCGAACCAGCAGCTCGAAGGTGCCCTCGGCGGCTTCCAACTCGTAACCCTGATGCTCCAGATCCTTGATGCGTTCGAGCAACTGACGCCGCGCTTCCGAATCCAGGCGCTCGGCCAAGCCATGCTGCTTCAGCTTGTACAGCACATTCCCGCGTCCGGAAAGATCGCTCAACAAAACACGCTGCCGGTTACCGACGATCTCCGGCTTCACGTGCTCATAAGTGGATGAATCCTTCAATACGGCGCTCACATGCACGCCGCCCTTGTGAGCGAACGCGCTGTGGCCCACAAACGCCTGATCGTTCCGCATCGGCAGGTTCGCCAGTTCCGCGATGTGCCGCGCCACGGTGGTCAGCGTTTGCAGCTTCTCGGGACCGATGGTGGTGTGGCCGAGCTTCAACTCCAGATTCGCGATGACGGACACAATATTGGCGTTGCCGCAGCGCTCGCCATAGCCGTTGATGCAGCCTTGCACGTGAGTGCATCCGGCTTCGACCGCTGCAATGGTATTGGCCACCGCCACTTCGCAATCGTTATGCGTATGGATGCCGATCACGCCGTCGAAGCGCTTGCGAACTTCCGAAACCACTTCAATGACGCGATGCGTCAGATTGCCGCCGTTGGTATCGCACAGGCACAGCACGTCCGCGCCGGCCTTTTTTGCGGCTTCGAGCGTACGCATGGCGAACTCGGGATTGGCGTTGAAGCCATCGAAGAAGTGCTCTGCGTCGTACACCACCTCGCGCCCGTGGTCTTTGAGATACTTTACCGTTTCGCCGATCAGTTGAAGATTTTGTTCTTCGTCGATGCCGAGCGCCCGATGAACGTGCAGGTCCCAGCTCTTGCCGAAGATGCTGACGGTGGGGGTCTCGGCGTCCAGCAGCGCGCGCACGTTGGGATCCTGATCCACCGCGTTCTTGGCGAAGCGCGTGGAGCCGAACGCCGTCAGCCTGGCGTGCTTCAGCTTGAGGTCTTTGGCTAGCTTGAAGAACTCTTTGTCCTTGGGGTTGGAATTCGGCCAGCCGCCCTCAATATAATCGATACCCAGCTCATCCAGCTTCTGCGCGATGATCAGCTTGTCTTCGACGGAGAATGAGACGGCCTCGCCCTGCGTGCCGTCCCGGAGCGTTGTATCGAATGTGTGGATGCGCATAATGTTTCTTCTTCGCACGCAGGAGTGCGTGCGCTACTTGACCGCGGCGGCTTCTTGCTCTTGCGGTACGCCTTCCTCCTTCTTTTTCTTGCTCAGGAACGTCATCATCTGCCGGAGTTCCTTGCCCACGCGCTCCACGGGCTGATCATGGCCAGCCTGGCGCAGCGCAAGGAATTTGTGACGGCCGGTCTTGTTTTCTTCGATCCATTCGCGCGCGAACTGGCCGGATTGAATCTCTGACAGGATCTTCTTCATCTCTTTGCGCGTCTCGGCGGTAACGATGCGCGGCCCACGCGTGTAATCGCCATATTCGGCCGTGTCGGAAACCGAGTAACGCATGTAGCCGAGGCCGCCTTCATAGATCAGATCGACAATCAGCTTCACCTCGTGCAGGCACTCGAAGTAAGCGATTTCGGGCGCATACCCGGCTTCCACCAGGGTCTCAAAACCGGCGCGGATTAACTCGCTGACGCCGCCGCATAGCACGGACTGCTCGCCGAACAAATCGCTTTCGGTCTCTTCCTTAAAGCTGGTCTCGATCACGCCCGCCTTCAAACATCCGAGCGCCAGAGCGTAGGCCAGCGCGTTCTGGAGCGCATTCATGGAAGCATCCTGATGGATGGCCACCAGGGCCGGTACGCCCACCCCTTCGGTATATAGCTCGCGCACGCGATGTCCGGGGGCCTTGGGAGCGATCATCGAAACGTCGATGTTGGCCGGCGGCTTGATCTGTCCAAAATGAATGGCGAAGCCGTGTGCAAACATCAGGGTTTTGCCCGCGGCGAGGTTGGGAGCGATTTCGTTGTTATACAAATCGCCCTGGATATGATCCGGCACCAGGATCATGGCGATGTCGGCGGCCTTGATCGCGTCCCCGACGCTCAGCACCTTCAGCCCCGCGGAGGCGGCCTTGGCAGCGCTCTTGCTCCCCGCATGCAGGCCGACGGTTACGCTCACGCCGCTGTCGCGCAGGTTGAGCGCGTGCGCGTGCCCCTGGCTGCCGTATCCAATAATGGTGACTGTTTTGCCTTTTAATCGGCTCAGATCGCCGTCTTTTTCGTAATATCGTTTTGCCATGTTGTCTTAGAGTCTCGTTTCGAGTTTTTCGTCAGCTTCGTCGGCCGCCGTCGCGTGGCGCGAAACCGGCGGCGCCAGGCGCAGTTTCTTGGCCTCGAGGGACACCGCAATCGCACCGGAGCGGGTTACTTCAATCTCACCATAACTGCGCATCACGTCGATGAATTCGTCCAGCTTTTCCGAGTCGCCCGTGGCTTCGAGCGCAAACCCTTCGGTGGAAGAATCCACCACGCGCGCACCGAAAATCTCCGCCTCTTTCAAGATCGCGGTGCGGCTGGAAATGGGAGCGCGCACCCGCAACAGCGCCATTTCGCGTTTCACGGCCGGAGAATCGGTGAGGTCCGACGCTTGCAGCACATTCACCAGCTTATTCATTTGCTTGATCACTTGCGAACGCAGTTGCGGTTCGATGTCCACCACAATGGTCATGCGCGAGAGCGTGGGATCGAGCGTCCGCGCGACGGTCAGACTCTCGATGTTGTAGCCGCGAGCGCTCAACACGCCGGTGATACGCATCAGCGACCCCGGCTTGTTCTCCACCAGAAGTGAAATCAGTTGCAGCATATATGGCTCAGACCTCCACCGGTTGCGGCGCTCCCAGGACCATTTCGTTGATGGCACCGCCGGCTGGGACCATGGGATAGACGTTCTCAAACGGCGTTACCCGCACATTCAACAGATAAGGGCCGGGCTCGCGCACCGCTTCTTCGAGCGCTGGCACCAGCTGATGCACGGCGTCAATGGTGCGGCCCTTGAAACCATAAGCGCCGGCCAGCTTCTCGACATCCGGGAACGAGCTCAGCTCCACCTGGCTGAGCCGATTGTTGTAAAAAAGCTCCTGCCATTGCCGGACCATGCCGAGATGCCCGTTGTTCACCACGATGATCTTGATCGGCAGCGCGTGATTGGCGATAGTGGCGAGCTCGGGAATCGACATCTGGAATCCGCCGTCGCCGACGATGGAGAACACCAGTTTGTCGGGCCGCGCAAACTGCGCTCCGATGGCCGCCGGCAGGCCAAAACCCATGGAGCCTAAGCCGCCCGAGTTGATCCACAGGCGCGGCGAATTGAAGCGGATGAACTGCGCCGCCCACATCTGGTGCTGGCCGACATCTGAGGTGACAATGGCGCGGCCGCCGGAAAGCCGGTCGATTTCGCGCATCACATGTTGCGGCTTAATCTCGCTGGTGGATACTTCCGGAGTCAGCGGATGCTCGGCCTTCCACTCGCGAACCTGCCGCCACCAGGCGGCGCGTCCCGTCGAGTTTTGTTCGCGGCTCTCGGGCGCCGTTTCCTGCAGAACCTTGGTAAGCTTCTCCAGCACGCGCTTGACGTCCCCCACGATGGGCAGGTCGGCTGCGCGGTTCTTGCCGATTTCGGCCGGGTCGATATCCACGTGAATCACTTTGGCATGCGGCGCGAAGGCCGCCAGGCGTCCTGTGACGCGATCGTCGAAACGCACGCCCAGCGCGATCAGCAGATCGGCGTGTGTCATTCCCAGGTTCGCGGCGTAGCTGCCATGCATGCCCGGCATGCTGATGTAGTTGGGATGCTCGGCCGGCAATCCGCCCAGGCCCATCAGCGTGGTCACCGCCGGTGCGTCGATCAGCTCCACAAATTCGCGCAGTTCTTCCGACGCATTGGCCGCGATAATGCCTCCGCCGGCATAAACAAACGGGCGCTCGGCTTCCCAGATCATCTGGGCCGCACGCCGGATTTGCCCGGTGTGACCCTCGGTGAAGACCTTGTAGCCCGGAAGATGGATGGACGAAACCGGCGTGTAATGCGCCTGCGCCTGAAACACATCTTTCGGAATGTCGACCAGCACCGGCCCCGGCCTTCCAGATGACGCGATGTAGAACGCCTCATGAACCACCTGCGGCAATTCCGCGATGGTCTTCACCAGAAAATTGTGCTTGGTGCAGGAGCGCGTGATGCCGAACGTGTCGGCTTCCTGAAAGGCGTCGCTGCCGATCAGCTTGGTGGAAACCTGACCGGTGATGGCGACCACGGGAATAGAATCCATCATCGAATCCACCAGGCCAGTCACCAGATTGGTGGCGCCGGGGCCGGACGTAGCGCAACACACGCCCACGCGCCCCGTGGATCGTGCGTAGCCCTCGGCCGCGAACGCGGCATTCTGTTCGTGCCGCACCAGGATGTGGCGGATAGGGTGGTCGTACAAAGCGTCGTAGAGCGGCAACGTGACGCCGCCTGGGTAGCCGAAGATGCAATCCACGTTTTCGCGTACCAGGCACTCCAGCAAAATCTGTGAGCCGGACATCAGTTTCGATTCCGTCACGCCGCTTGTTCGATGCGCAGGGGTTGTCGACGACATTTTTCTCTCCAAGAAAACTGGCACTCCAAAATCAAAAGGCCACCGGGTGGTTTTTCTTTCCCCACCCGATGGCCTTTCGGAAACTTTGGTCCGAAGCCCTCAAGCGGGGCTGGTTACAACGACCTCAATAATAATGGGTCGAAGCTTCGGAACTTGACCGCTTGAAAAGACAGAGGCAACAACCACGCCTGGTAAAGCGCGAGTCACGCTGGCTTGTCCTTTCGAAGCGATCATTGGATTTAGATTATCCCACTAGCGCGGTAAATGCAAGAGGGTCTTTGTATAAATTATGTTAATCTCGGCATAGGATGCCGAGCTGGCGCCAATATCGAGCTGGCGCCAATGGGCGCTTAGCTAGCGCGAAACCGTCGCGGGCTGTTGCTCATAGGCCGTGGACATAGCTAGTGTCCGCCATCGCCCTAGTTCGGAAGCCACCAGCTCCAGTTTCGCTTCCAACCTCGCAACACAGTCGGCCCCCAGTTGCAGGCGTAGCGGAGGATCCTCGACGGTGGCAATTTCCAGGATTGCGGCGGCGGCTTTCACCGGATCGCCGGCTTGCGCCTGATTGGTGGATTCCGCCCACGCGCGCGAGGCGCCGGCAGTGCCACTATACTCATCGATCCGTTTCGCCATGTGTACCAGAGAACTGGAATCCAGAAAATCGGTGCGGAACACGCCTGGCTCAATGATGGTGACGTGAATGCCCACTGGAAGCAGTTCGGCGCGCAGCGCTTCACTAATTCCTTCGACTGCGAATTTGGTTGCTCCGTAGATTCCCCAGCCGGCCCCGACACTGAAACCGCCCACCGAGCTCACATTGAGGATGCGGCCCGACCGGCGCGCCCGCATGGACGGCTGCACCGCGCGGGTGACTGTGAGAGGGCCCTCCACATTCACGGCGAAGACCGAGCGGACTTCCTCCTCGGATGCCTCTTCTACCGCGCTCACCAAGCCGCGTCCGGCGTCGTTTACCAGTACGTCAATCCGTCCGAAACGTTCGAGCGCCGCTGCGGCCGAGGCTTGCGCCTGACGCTCCATGGAGACATCCAGCTCAACGGCCAGCAGATTGTCACGGGGGGCCCAGCGCGCGACCAACCGCTTCACGATTGCGAGCGGCCGGAACTACCGAATGCCCGCGATCCAACGCTGCCCGGGCGATCTCCAGCCCGAAACCGCGCGACGCTCCCGTAATAAACCAAACTTGTGAACTCATGATCTCTGCCTAAACTTGCGCCGTACCACCATCCACGAACAGTTCGATTCCGGTGATGAAGCTGCTGTCGTCGGACGCCAGAAAAACAGCAGCCTTGGCGATCTCATCCGGACGGCCCAGGCGTCCCATGGGAACGGCAGATGCAAAACCTGCTTTGATTTGCTCGATCTGCTCCGCGCTTCGCCCAGGGATTTCGAAGATCGGAGTGTCAATGGGACCCGGACTGATGACGTTCACGCGGATTTTGCGATCTTTCAAATCCGCAGTCCAGGTGCGGGCGAAGGACCGAACGGCGGCCTTCGTCGCACTGTACACACTCATGCCAGGGAACCCTTTCGATGCGGCTACCGATGCATTGAGCAGGATGGAGCCTCCGTCCGTGAACAGGGGAAGCGCTTTCTGCACCGTGAACACGAGTCCTTTGACGTTGATGTTGAATGTTCTGTCGAAGTCCTCCTCGGTAATGGCTCCCAGAGCCGCACGCGGTGCGCCGACGCCGGCGTTGGCAAACAGGACATCAATGTGTCCTTTCTCGCGTTTCACGGTTTCGTACAAGCGGTCGATATCCGCCAGGTTCGAAACGTCTCCCTGCACGCCCGTTACGCCTTTGCCAATCTGTTTTACCGCCGCTTCGAGTTCGTCGGGACGACGGCCGGTGATAAAGACATAGGCCCCTTCAGCGACGAAATGCTCAGCGGTGGTGAGGCCCATCCCGCTGCTGCCTCCAGTGACAACCGCAATTTTCCCGTCTAGTTTTCCCATCAGGTGTAGTTACTCCGCCAAAACGCGGTGCACGAACTGGACCGCCATCGATCCTTCTCCCACTGCCGCGGCCACGCGCTTCATGCTGCCGGCACGAACGTCGCCCACCGCGAAGACGCCGGGGAGGCTGGTTTCGAGCATATAGGGCGGACGGTGCAGAGGCCAGTTCTCGGTAACATCCGCGCCAGTCTTAATGAACTGCTTGGGATCCAGCGCCACGCATCCTTCGAGCCACGCGGTGTTCGGGGAAGCGCCGGTCATCAGGAACAGGTGCCCGGTTTCGCAGGTATGACTCTCTCCGGTTTTTGTGTTCCGCCAGTGCGTCCGTTCCAGGTGCCCATTGCCTTCCAGGGCTTCGATCTCAGTCCAAGTTTTCAGCGTGATCTCATTGCACGCCTCAATGCGCGAAATCAGGTAGCGCGACATGGTCTCGGAAAGTCCGGGCCCGCGAACCAGGAGGTAGACGTGCTTAGCGACGGTCGACAAATAGATCGCCGCCTGGCCGGCGGAATTTCCGCCTCCCACAATGGCCACCACCTGATCCGCGCAAACCTGCGCCTCCACCGCCGTCGCGCCGTAATATACGCCCGCGCCTTCGAACTGCGCCAGGTTTTGCAAGCCCAACTTTCGATACTGCGCGCCGGCCGCCACGATGATGCTGCGGCTGCGAACCATTCCGCCATCGTCCAACTGGATGGCGTAGGGCGGCTTGGCGCATTTGAGCGAGGCGGCGGAACGAGCTATGGAGATGTGAGCGCCGAACTTTTCCGCCTGGACGAACGCGCGGGAAGCCAACTCCTGCCCGGAAATTCCCATCGGGAATCCAAGATAGTTCTCGATTCGCGAACTGGATCCGGCTTGTCCACCCGGGGCGTTGCTCTCGACCACCAGCACATTCAACCCTTCGGACGCTCCATAAACGGCCGCGGCCAGCCCGCTCGGTCCAGCGCCGACGACGATCAGATCATACACGCCACCCTCGTCGATTCCCTCATTCAACCCGAAGCACTCGGCGGCCTCGGCATTGCTGGGGTTGCGGAGCACCAGTTCGCCCCGGCAGATCAGCACCGGGATATCGGTTACCCGGATTTCGAAATGATCCAGCAAGGTCTGGACATCGGGATCTTTCTCCACGTCCACATAGGTGAACGGATGGCCGTTGCGGGAAAGAAAACCTCGCAGACGCAAGGTGTCGGCGGAATTGGAGGACCCGATCAGCACCGCGTCGCCCACCGAATGGCTGATCAGATAAACGCGCCGCATGATGAAAGCGCGCAGGAACAGCTCGCCCAGCCCAGCGTCGGTCTGCATGAGCTTTTGCAGATTCGGGCGGCTGATTTCCAGCAGCCTACTGGCCAGCGTTGCCCGGCATCGAACCAAAGAGCGCCGTCCCGAGAGATGGCTTACTTCACCAGTAAACTTCCCGACCCCGTGGACCGCAAGCACGCTTTCCTGGCCGTTGGTCACGCTCACCAGCTCAATGCTCCCCTCCAATACAACGAAACTTCCGTGCTCTGAGTCTCCCTGATCGAAGATGATTTCCCCAGCGGCCACTTGCCGCTCCTCGCCAAGTGGCATGAGCCGCGCAATTTGCGCCTGGTCCAGCGTAGGGAACATCCCGTCCGGGAATTCTGCGATTTCTGCCATCACCTGCCCGCCAACTTCCTCAAGATAACATCCTGGTGGAAATGTGACGCTTCTATCCCGAGAAAGGAACGGAGGGAAACGGGAGTTCACGGATTGGGTCTAACTTGCAGAGGAAATATGAATCGACTCAAAAGTTTCGCAATGGCCGCCGTTCCTGGAATCTTCCTAACGGTGACAGCTCTTACAATGGATGCCCCGAACATGCAGGCTCAAGTTGCCGTCAATATCGGACCCGCGCCCGACTGTCCTTACGGTTACTACGACACCCCTCCTTATGCTTGCGCTCCTTACGGTTACTACGGACCGGAATGGTTTTCGGGTGGGATCTTCATTGGTGTTGGCCCGTGGTTCCATGGCGCCGCCGACTTCCGAGGCCATGTGAATAACCATTTCCATCCTGACCACGGATATAAAGGCCCGATGCCCAAGGCTGGCGAACGGCCCGATCCCGCGAATCATCTCGATAAGATGGAGCACTTCAAAGGGAACGAGATGCGCGATGGGCGCGGCCACGTAGCCAAACGCTAACGCGGGGTCGCATCTTTCCGAGATTCGCAACCGATCCGTCCAGCGGCTACGATCATACGTATGCCAACATCGGGCTACGGGCTGCTGGATGGACGAACTTACCTGGAATCCCTCTGCGATGGCCGCGCGGTTTATATCCATGGCGAACGCGTCGCCGATGTCACCACCCACCCTGCTTTCCGCAACGCTTCTAAATCGGTAGCTCGACTGTACGACGCGCTGCACGATCCCAAACAACGCGACGCGCTCACAGCCGCCGACGCATTCGGAGAGCGCACGCACAAATTCTTCAAGCCCAGTTACAGCGCCCAGGAGCTGGTGGAAGCTCGCGAAGCCATCAGCATTTGGGCTCGGCTAAGTTACGGCTTCATGGGCCGCACCCCAGACTATAAGGCTGCGTTCATGGCGAGCATGGCGGCGAACCCGGCGTTCTACGCTCCGTTCGACGGCAGCGCGACGGCCTGGTACCGCAAGTACTCCTCCCAATGCCTGTTCCTAAATCATGTGCTGATCAACCCGCCAGTGGATCGTAATCGGCCGGTGCATGAAGTGGAAGACGTTTTCGTACACGTGGTGAAGGAGCGGGATGACGGGATCGTGGTGTCCGGCGCGAAGATGCTGGCCACCGGATCGGCGCTCACGCATGCCACCTTCGTCGCCCAAAACAGCGCGGTCACGCTGGATAAGGACAAAGCAAAGGATTTCGCCATCGTCTTCATCGCTCCGATGGACTCGCCCGGCGTCAAGCTCATTTGCAGGCCGTCCTATGAAATGAATGCCCACAGCCCGTTCGACCATCCGTTGTCGAGCCGCTTCGATGAGAATGACGCGGTGATCATTTTCGACAACGTCTTCGTCCCTTGGGAGAATCTGCTGGTGTATCGCGATCCGGAACGCGCCAACAGCTTTTACGCCGAATCGAGGTTCGTGAACCGGTTCACCTTGCAGGCCGGCGCCAGGTTAACGGTGAAGCTGGAAATGATGGCGGGCCTGTTCGCAAAAGCGATAGCCACCAACGGCACAGAATCGTTCCGAGGCGTCCAAGCCGCGCTGGGCGAGATTCTGGCCTGGAGGCATCTGATGCTGGCGATGACCACCGCGATGTGTCTCGACCCGGAGCCCGCTCCCGGCGGAACGGTGGTCCCCAAGTCCGAGTACGCTAGCAGCATCAAAATGTTCGCGTCCGAATGCTGGCCGGCGGTTCGCCATATCTTCGAGAAGCAGCTGGCCGGCAGCCTGTTGGTGGCGCCATCCAGCTTTCAGGATCTAAAGAACGCGGAACTGCGCCCGCTGATCGATAAATATTATCGTGGTTCCTCGGGTACGGCGGAAGAGCGCGTGAAATTGTTCAAGTTGATTTGGGATGCCATCGGCACCGAGTTTGGCGCGCGCCACGAACTCTATGAGATCAACTATTCCGGAAACCACGAGCAGGTACGGATGGACGTGGTCAACTTTTCGCGCCGTAATAACCTGATCGAACAGTTCCAGGGATTCGCCGATTCGTGCATGGCTGAGTATGATCTGGACGGCTGGAAAGACTCCACCTGGTCCCAAGATGTCTAATATTTGATACCTAAGTATTGGATATCCTATCGAAGTGAGCATTCGCCGCTTCCGCAGCACCGCCGCAATGTCTTTATTGTTGTTTTTCGGGCAATATGCCGCGGCGTCAGGCCCCACGCAGCTCACCATGCCAGTCGCGGGACTGCGCCAACCCGCCGAAATTCTGGTGGACCGTTGGGGCGTGCCGCACATCTACGCCGCGAACCATGACGACGCTTTCCTGGCGCAAGGCTTTAACGCGGCACGCGACCGGCTGTTCCAGATCGATCTATGGCGCCGGCGTGGCCTGGGTCGTCTGGCGGAGGTCCTCGGACCGGCTTACGTGGAGCGCGACAAAGCGGTGCGGCTGTTTCTTTATCGGGGAGACATGGACCAGGAATGGGCGGCGTATGGACCCGACGCGCAGGCCATCGCGACGGCGTTTGTGGCAGGCATCAACGCCTATATCGATTGGCTGGCAGCACATCCCGATCAAATGCCGCCGGAATTCAAGCTGCTCGGGTACAGTCCCTCGAAATGGGAAGCGCGCGACGTGGTGCGCATTCGCAGCCATGGGCTGACGCGCAATTTGACGAGTGAAGTGGCGCGCGCGAATACGGTGTGCAAAACCGATTCGAAGAACGGCCCGAAGTACGACCAAATCCGCTACGGGCTTCAGCCGCCCTGGGAAACCAAGGTTCCCGAAGGCCTGGATCCTTGTTTACCGCCGGACGTGCTGCGCGTATTCGCGCTCGCGACGGATGAAGTCCACGTTAGCGCTGCCAACAAAACCGCGAGCGTGATAGAGCGCTCCCGCGAGGATGCTGAAGGCAGCAACAACTGGGTGATCGCGCCCTCCAGATCCGCAACCGGCCGGCCAATTCTGGCCAACGATCCGCATCGCGCCTACAGCACGCCGAGCTTACGCTACATCGCGCATATCAACGCTCCGGGCATGAGCATTATCGGCGCCGGCGAACCCGCTCTGCCGGGAATTTCGATCGGCCACAATGGCGCCATCGCGTTCGGTCTAACGATCTTCGATGTCGACCAGGAAGATTTGTACGTCTACGATCTCAATCCGAAGAACGCGCGCGAGTATCGCTATCAAGGCTCCTGGGAACCCATGCGCGTGGTGCGCGAGACTATCGACGTCAAGGGAGCCGCGCCCGTCCCGGTGGAGCTTGTTTTTACGCGGCACGGCCCCGTCATCTATGACGACGCTGCCAAACATCACGCCTACGCTGTTCGAACTTGCTGGCTCGAACCCGGCATGTCTCCTTACTTCGGCAGCGTATCTTACATGCGCGCGGCGAATTTCGCCGACTTCAAGCGCGCCATGCTGCACTGGGGCGCACCCACTGAAAATCAAATCTATGCGGATGTGAAGGGCAACATCGGTTGGGTTCCCGGCGGACTGGCCCCCATCCGTCCTAATTGGGACGGCCTGATGCCCGTACCCGGCGATGGCCGCTATGAATGGGCGGGATTCCTGCCGGGCGACAAATTGCCGTCGTCCTACAATCCGGCGAAGGGGTACGTCACCACTTCGAACGAGATGAATCTTCCGGCCGATTATCCCTATAAAGAGCGCAAGCTCAGCTTCGAGTGGACCAACGGATCGCGCCACGCGCGCATCGATGAGGTGTTGAAGGGGTTGCCGAAGTCGTCGCTTGAGGATTCGATGAAGCTGCAGAACGACGTGACATCCATTCCCGCGCGGCATCTGGTCGCATTGCTAGCTCCGCTTCACACCGACGATCCAAAAGCTACGGCCGCGCTGAATTTACTACGCGGCTGGGATGCGCGCGAGTTGCCGGAGTCAGCGCAAGCGGCGCTGATGGAGGTCTGGATCTCACGGCACCTGGAGCGCGCGTTCATAAACGCTGTGTTGCCCCCGAATGCTGCGCACGCCATCTCGTCGCCGGATATGGGCGTGATGCTCGACATGCTGGAAAAACCCGGCGCCGTGGAGAACCGTGATGCGCTTCTCCTCCGCAGCATTGCGGCCGCTTACGAGGAAATGGAAAAGCTCGAAGGCGCCGATCCGAAGGCCTGGCAGTGGGGTAAGCTGCACCATTCGCTACCGGAGCACCCGCTGATGCAAGCCGTGGATGGAGAAATGCTGCATCGGCTTCAGCCCGGACCATTTCCCACGCCTGGCGGTCCGTATACGCCGAATGCATCCAGTTATCGCGCGAGCGATTTTCAATTGACGGGCGGGCCATCGTTTCGGATGGTACTGGACGTCGGTAATTGGGACAATTCGCGCGCGGTGAATTATCCGGGCCAGTCCGGCAACCCCGACGATGATCACTATCGCGATCTGACGGAAAAGTGGCTGACGGGCAAATATTTCCCCTTGCTCTACACCCGCGACGCCATCGAGAAAGAGACTGTCACGCGTATCCTGCTACAGCCGCCGGCCGTCGCCTGGACAGCGGCGCAAGATCATCAGAACATGCTGGATCAGCTCGGCATTAAAGCGTTGCGCCCTGGGCCGAGCGGTAAAGAGGACGCGCCGAATCATGCCAATTATGACGAGTCCAAGGCCAATCCTTTTCCCAAGCTCCCTGACGCCTTGACGCTCAAGAACGGCAAGCAGGTCACCAGCGCGGAAATGTGGTGGAAGGAACGACGCCCGGAGATCATCGAGGATTTTGAGCGCGAGGTGTTGGGCCGGGTTCCCAACAACGTCCCCAAAGTGACCTGGTCCATCGCCAGCACGGAGCGCGCGATGGCCGGTTCCCATGCAGTGATTCGGAAGCAGCTGGTGGGGCACGTCGAGAATTCGTCGTACCCGCTGATCGATGTGGATATTCAGATGACCCTGGTGACGCCGGCTGAAGCTACCAGTCGCGTTCCGGTAATGATGATGTTCACCTACGGGCGCGGCGAGTCGCCTTCCGCCGAGCAGATTATCGCCGATGGCTGGGGCTATGCGTCGATTGTTCCCGTCAGCATCCAAGCTGACAACGGTGCGGGCTTAACCAGAGGCATCATTGGCCTCACAAATAAGGGTCAGCCGCGCAAGCCGGATGACTGGGGAGCATTGCGAGCTTGGGCCTGGGGCGCATCGCGCGGCCTGGATTATCTGGAGACAGACCAAACCGTGGATGCCAAGCGTGTCGGTATCGAAGGTGTCTCGCGCTATGGCAAAGCGGCGCTGGTGACCATGGCGTTCGATACCCGCTTCGCTCTCGTTCTGGTCGGTTCTTCCGGAGAAGGCGGCGCGAAATTGCATCGGCGCAATTGGGGCGAAGCGGTGGAGAATCTCACCGGAACGGGTGAATATCATTGGATGGCCGGCAATTTCCTGAAGTACGGCGCTGCCGAAGCGACGTTTGGAAGCAGGAACGCCGGCGACTTGCCGGTGGACGCTCACGAGCTGATCGCGCTGTGTGCGCCGCGTCCCACCTTCATCAGTTATGGCGTGCCGGAAAAGGGCGATGCGAAATGGCTCGATCAGCAGGGCAGCTACATGGCCGCTGTCGCCGCCGGGCCGGTATTCAGACTCTTAGGCGCGAAGGATCTGGGCGTCGCTGAAGATTACCACACGGCGAAAATGCCAGCGGTGAATGTGGGCTTGCTGGATGGCGAGTTGGCCTGGCGTCAGCACGACGGTGGACACACCGATGGCCCGAATTGGAAATACTTTCTGGCTTGGGCCGACCGGTTAGCGGCTCAATCAGCGTCGGCTGCGCGCTAACAAGCTCTTGCCCTGCATGGCCGGTCCCGGCGGAACGCCCATGACATCCAGCAAAGTCGGCGCGATGTCGAGCAGATGCATCCCCTCCACCTCGCCCTTTACCTCGCCGTCCGGAGTGGCCAGAAGGAACGAGCCGAATTGCGCATGATTGCAATCGTCGGGGCCCGTATCGTTTTCTTCCACATACAAAGTGTCGTATCCGAGACCACCAATGGATCGCCAATAGAGGGCGCCAAAATGGACCAGCAGATCCGGCGGCACCTTGTTCAAATGGTGATAGATTTCCTGCGGCCGAAACACCAGATTGCCCATTGGATTGCCACGGTCGTCGGGAAGCGCCAGGAAGCGTTCCTTCATTTCGCACAAGAACGATTCGTATTCCGAAGGCGGGATAATTCCCTCCGGCTCGCGTCCTTCGACGTTGAAAAACACCCGGGCGTAATATCCGCCCTCGCTCCAGGCCTTGGTGCGGCTCCAGTCCACAAGTTTCGGCGAAAACGGTGTGAGCCCCGTAGGCTTTTCCTTCAGCGCCAGCAGACCTTCGCGATACAACCATTCATTCACGCAAAATCCGCCGTCCAGCCTTTGAGCGCCATGATCAGACACAACCAGCACGGCCGTATCGTCCTCAATCAGCTCCAGCGTCTTGCCGATCTCTTCATCCAAGTACTTGTAATAGTCGTAGACCACGGTCTTAAAGGGACTGTCCGGCTCATGTTGCCGATGCAGCGGATCGTGATGTTTCCAGAAGCCATGATGAATCCGGTCCAGCCCGATTTCAACGAACTGGAAATAATCCCAATCCACCGTGGCCATCAGATACCGAATGACTTCGAAATGCTTCTTCGTCATGTCGTAGATCTGGTCGCGCAGCCAGGCCTTGCTTTCGGTGCGAAAGCCTCTCACATCCACGGGATACTCGCCGACCAGCTGCTCGATATCCACCTTGACGGATGCGGGGTAGGTATAGTCGTTTTGCGTAGTGTCGGGCGTTAAAAAGCAGCCCACTTTCACTCCCTGCAGGGGACGTATGGGGTAGGAAGGCGGCACGCCTACCACTACACAGGTTCGTCCGTGGCTGTTGAGAACATCCCAGATGGCAGGCTCCGTGATGGAAGTCGAATTTACCACGCCCAGCCCGCTGTAGGAGTAGTCCGTGCGGTTTCGAAATCCGTAGACGCCCAGTGAGCCAGGATCCTGACTGGTCGCCATGCACATCCAGGCCGGCACTGTGATGGGAGGGATCACGCTCTCTAGCCGCCCGTAGCACCCACGATTCATCAGCGCTTTAATATTGGGCAACTCCGGGTGCTCAAACAGGATCTCCGGGGCCGCGCAATCCAGCCCAATAACGAGAGTCTTCACTTTGTGTCCTTACTCAGAATCTGTCGAGATTTCGAAAATTTTTGCGAGCGGACGGCAGGCCTGCCAGAGCCTCAAGACGTGGTCCCCCGAGTCACTTTTCTCAAGTGAGTACTCAATTGTGCCATAAGAGCTTCCGAACGACACGTGACAAACGTCTTAGAACGAAACCGGCCGGGTCCCACAAGTACTATCGGTGGTCCGGGGCGAGTTGATGATAACGTTCACAAGCCACAGCGCGAGCGAGCGCTGGTACGCTCGAAAATTCGGTCGACGATTGAGGCGTCCGAAGTAAGAAATCGGATTGTCTAGTATCCCATCTGAATAATAGGATGAATGTAATATATCTCGGCGTAAGTAGGTCTTTTCCCCTAGTTTGAATTGCGCAAACCCCCTATAGATGACGGGGAAAGGTAGTACTGTTACTCTCGACTATTGACATTATTTACCCCGCTACTTAGAATCGGAAATCCTCCCTTGGGAGAATACAAATTACAGTAAGGTCGCCGTGACGCTCGCGTTACCGAGCTGCGACCGTTAAGAAGCGGTTTGGCCATGTTTGCACGGCGGAGCTAGGCTTATGTTGGCTAAAATTTTCGTACCCATCCTGGTTGTAGGGTCACTGCCCGTCTCGTTCGCCCCGGGAATCAAACTCGCCTAGAGGACCGCGATTCGTCCTGCTGTTTTGGGATTGGTTGAAATGAACTTAAGAAGGAAGCACTGGATTATGCCTTTTGGACAAACACCGCTGGAGCTGTTCTCCGCGGTGGAACGCCATGGGGAAGTTCACTCAAGTCCATTCCAATCAGTAAGGTTCGGGCGGTCCAGGGTCCACCAGTTCGCTCGAAGTGCATCGCCACCAGGATGACAAGGAGCTAGGAACTCCCGCCAGCTATGGTTCAAAGGGTTATGATTACCGGACTCGGATGGACCACCTCTCTTGGGCACGGCCTGGAGACAAGCTGGAAAAGACTGATAGCGGGAGATTCAGGCATACGTCCGATTAGTTTTTGGGACACCACCACCTATTCGGCGAAGCTTGCCGCCGAGGTTCGCGACATCCCCCGGGATACTGGCCCAATACCGTCAAGCTGGTGCCGGAGGAGCGCCCGGCTTTTCCTGCCCGTGGTTCGCGAGGCTTTTGGCGATGCCCGTCTGGATGCCGCGCCAATTGCGTCTGACGATATCGGGATCGCCGCCGGCGCCAGCGTCAATTACATAGATCACCGGCTCATCCGGGAGTATTTCTCCAGGTGGGACACAGCCACGCGCAAAATGGCGTTCAAGAGTCTGGGCCTTGGCGAGGCGCGTCCCGAGCTGTTTGCGCGCCGCGCTGGTGACATGATGGCGAGCCTTCCGGCGCGTCTGCTGCATCTCGGCGGACCGTCCTTCGCCGTCGACACCGCGTGTGCCGCAAGTTCGCACGCCATCGGTGAGGCATATCGTCTGATTCGCCGGGGCAGGGTATCGGCGATGATTGCCGGTGGAAGTGCAGCGCTGGTTTCGCCTCTCGGAATTATTGCGTTCTCTTTGCTAGGCGCCTTGAGCCGCTCCTCCAACCCCGCGGAAGCATCGCGTCCCTTCGATCGTCTGAGAGACGGTTTCGTGATGGGCGAGGGCGCGGGAGCGATCGTTCTAGAGAGCCTTTCGAGCGCGCTCAAACGCGGCGCACGGATCTACGGCGAGGTGGTTGGCTATGGATCCACTTCTAACGCCGGCAGCCTGACCGATCCCTCCGCCGACGGTTGCCCTGAGGCACGCGCCATGGCCTCTGCGTTATCGGAAGGCGGAATGGCGCCTGAGGAGGTGGATTATATCGCCGCGCATGGCACCTCGACGCTAAAGAACGACGCTACCGAAACACTGGCCATCAAGCGGGTCTTCGGGGAACATGCTCGCCGGCTGCTGATTTCGTCCAACAAGGGCCAGATCGGCCACACCATCTCCGCGGCGGGTGTTTCGAATGTAATCTGCGCCGTCAAGGCGATCAACGAAGGAATCGCGCCACCAACCATGAACCTGCAAAATCCCGATACGGAGTGCGATCTCGACTATGTTCCGAACCAAAGCCGTCCGTCGCGGATTCGCGGTGCTGTGGCGAATGCATTCGCCTTTGGGGGACAGAACACTGCGCTGGCAATTCGGGCCTGGAGCGGTTCGTGAGAAGAGCAGGACGCAATCGGAGGAATGTTGATGAGTTCTAAACTGACGGAAGCCCAGATTCACGATAAGTTCGCAGACATCGTAGCGGCGAGCCTGCGGATCGACCGGGAGCGGGTGACCATGGACGCGCATCTCATGGACGACCTCGGCGGCGAATCGCTGGATCTGATCGAAATCACCATGGAAACGGAAACTGCTTTTGACGTTTGGCTTCCGGAAAAAAGTATTCTCGATACTGCCGCCGAGGTTTTTGGGCCGGATGTTTTGGTACACGAAGGCTTGCTGACCGAAGCCGGCAAGGAAATGCTGCGCCGCCGTATGCCTCCCGAGAGCGAGCACATGTTCGAAGGCGAGGTTACGGTCAAGGCGCTCCAATCCTACTTCCTCACGGTGGGTAGCTGGGTCGCCATGATCGATCGGCTCGCGCAATACACTCCCGGCACTTGCGACTCGTGCGGAGGGCCGCTGAAAGCCGAGACAGGCTTTCGTCTGCAATGCACGCTTTGCCACCAGGAAGTTTCGTTGCGGTCCGGGGAAGAACTGAATCGCGAATGGGTTCAGCAGTATTACGACCAGGAATTTCTGCCTTCCAAGGCCACTCAGGGGGAGCCGATGAGCACGGCGTCTGCCTGAAACGTCCGCGTGAATGAGCCATCTGCCATGACTGCCGAACGATCTTTTACTGTCGCTGTCTCTAATGTGCCGGGATGGGCCGATCCGGGCCCCGCTATCGCTGCAGCGCGTTCCGGCGCCGCCGGTATCCTGAATCTTGAGTTCATCGCAGGCCATAAACCTGCCGCCGAAATGGTGGCCCGCGCGGTTTCATTAACCCGGCGCGCCAAGGGAGAGCTCGGTGTTCGCCTGGACGCCGGAGTGAGCTGGGCCGGCGACTTGCTGCGCTCGCTTCCAGAGGAAATCGCTTTCGTTATTTTGGCGGCCGCCGATTCGGTGAAATATGCCAAGCTCATCGGGGCCGCCGGATCACGGCGCTGCCTGCTCGAAGTTACCTCGAGTGCGCAAGCCGCAAGTGCGCGCAAGGCTGGATTCACTGCGCTGATTGCGAAGGGCCATGAAGCTGCCGGGCGCGTGGGCGAGGAAAGCACATTTGTTCTGCTGCAGCGCCTGCTCGCCGAACACGACCTGCCGGTTTGGGCCATGGGTGGAATCGGCATCCATTCCGCCGCCGCTTGTTTCGCGGGGGGAGCGGCGGGCGTGGTGCTCGATTCACAAGTTTTGCTCACGCCGGAGTCGAGCATTCCGGCTGGGGTGCGTGCCGCGCTTTCAAGACCAGATGGCGGCGAAACGGTTTGCCTCGGCCAGGAGGCCGGCTCACTCTTCCGCGTGTATAAACAGCCGGCCGGCAAAGCCATCCGGGAACTGGAAGCGATTGAGCAGAAGCTCAGTGGGCCGAAGGCGCGAGAACAATGGCTGGATGCGATCGAGTCCGCAGCCGGTTGGGGATCTCACGATTCCAACGTGTGGCCGCTGGGACAAGATGCAATATTTGCCCGATCTTTCGCGGATCGGTATGACAACGTGGCCGGCATCCTGGATGCCGTGTACGAATCGGTTCGGGAGCATGCACGGCTTGCCGCGGAAACCCAGCCGTTGGCGCCGGGCTCGGCTCTCGCCGTTTCGAACGGTACTCAATATCCGATCCTGCAGGGCCCCATGACGCGGGTGAGCGACAAGGCTGCTTTCGCGCACGCCGTGGCGAAGGACGGTGGCCTGCCATTTCTGGCGCTGGCGCTGATGCGTGGTCCGCAGGTGCGGACGTTGCTTGCAGAGACCAAGGAACTGCTCGGCTCGCTACCGTGGGGAGTTGGCATCCTCGGTTTTGTTCCGGCGGAACTGCGCGCCGAACAGCTGGCCGAGGTCGACAAATATCGTCCTCCATTCGCCATCATCGCCGGCGGCCGTCCGGATCAGGCGCATGGCCTGGAGCAGCACGGCATTCGAACCTATCTGCACGTTCCCACGCCGACTCTGCTGCGCGGCTTTGTGGAAGACGGAGCACGGAAGTTCATTTTTGAAGGGCGCGAGTGCGGCGGCCACGTCGGTCCAAAGACCAGCTTCGTTCTGTGGGACTCCATGGTCGAGGAGCTGCTTGCGCTCACCGACAAGGGAGTGCCTGCGCAGGAACTGCATGTGGTTTTTGCGGGTGGAATTCACGATGCGCGTTCGGCCGCGATGGTGGCGGCGCTGGCAGCTCCACTGGCGGGGCGTGGCGCGAAAATCGGCATGCTGATGGGCACCGCTTACCTGTTCACCCGGGAAGCGGTGGAAGGCGGCGCGATTGTCGAAGAGTTTCAGAAGCAAGCCATCCAATGCCGGCAGACGGTTGTTCTGCACTCCGGCCCAGGCCATTCCACACGTTGTGCCGAAACGCCGTTCAACGAAACATTCCGCTCCAGCCGCCGCGAATTGCTGGCTGCTGGAAAATCCATCGAAGAAGTGAAGAACGCCCTGGAGGATCTGAACCTCGGGAGACTGCGCGTAGCGAGCAAGGGGTTGGAGCGCAAGGGCGACGCGTTGGTAGCGGTGGCTCGCGAAGAACAGTTAGAGCAAGGCATGTACATGATCGGCCAGGTGGCCGCGCTGCGCAGCGGGGTCTCTACGGTTCGCGAGATGCATGAAGCTGCGTCCGCCGGAAGTGTGCGGGTACTCGAGAATCTGCCAGCGGCCCAAGATACGCGAGCCAAATCCAGCCGCAACGTCCCGCGTCCCTGCGACGTGGCCATCGTGGGCATGAGTTGTTTGCTGCCCGGCGCGCCGAACATCGAAGCGTTCTGGTCGAACATTGTTTCCGGAATAGACGCAATTAGCGAAGTCCCCGAGGACCGCTTTGATGTAGATACCTACTTCAACGACGACAAGAAAGCGCGCGATTCCATCTATTCCCGCATGGGAGGATTTGTCGCCGACGTGGCGTTCGATCCCATGCGCTACGGCATTCCACCGAATTCGCTGGCGTCCATCGATCCTTTGCAATTGCTGATGCTGGTGACGGTGGATGAGGCATTGCGGGATGCGGGCTATCATCGCCGCAAATTTGCGCGCGAACGAACCTCGGTGATGCTGGGCTTCAGCGGAGGCCTTGGTGAGCTGGGTGTCAACTACGCCGTTCGTTCCAGCCTGGCGCAGTTCGCCTCTGTTCCGCCCGAAGTGATGGAGCGGCTTCCGGAATGGACCGAGGATTCGTTCCCCGGCATCCTGCCGAATGTCGCGGCCGGCCGCGTGGCGAATCGATTCGACCTGTCGGGCGTCAATTTCACGGTGGACGCGGCTTGCGCCTCATCGCTCGCAGCCATTTATGTGGCGGCTCGAGAGCTGGCCTGCGGTGACAGCGACATGGTGATTACCGGCGGCATTGATTCAGGGCAGAATCCATTCGGCTATTTGTGCTTCTCGCGCGTGACTGCGCTTTCCGGCCGCGGCCACTGCAGCACGTTCGACAAGAGTGCCGACGGTATTGCGATCAGTGAAGGTGTCAGCGTCGTAGTTCTGAAACGGCTGGAAGACGCCGAGCGGGATGGCGACCGCATCTACGCCGTGATTCGGGGTGTTGCCGGATCGAGCGACGGACGTGGCCGCAGCATGACCGCGCCTCGTCCTGAAGGCCAGGTAGTGGCACTTCGCCGCGCCTACGAGCAAGCCGGAATTTCTCCATCGACGGTTGGATTGATCGAAGCTCACGGAACCGGCACCGTGGCAGGCGACGCATCTGAATTGGCTTCATTGATGGATATCTTCAAAGCGGCCGGCACGCAGGCCAGAACCTGCGCCGTTGGTTCCGTGAAGTCCATGATCGGGCACACCAAAGCCGCGGCGGGTGTCACCGGTTTGATCAAAGCCGCGCTGGCCCTGCATCAGCGCATTTTGCCGCCCACGTTAAACGTCACTGAGCCGAATCCCAAGCTGCTCGAATCCGACTCTCCGTTTTACCTCAACACCGAAGCGCAGCCCTGGGCTGCCAATGGATCGCCGCGCCGCGCCGGAGTGAGCGCGTTCGGATTTGGTGGAAGCAATTTCCACGCGGTGCTCGAAGAATACCGCGACGATGTTCGGCAAACCACGGAGGAGACGCTGGTTCGGCAGTGGCCTTCGGAGTTGTTTTTCTGGGCTGCTCCCGATAAATCCGCGCTGGGCGCAGCGCTCGATACAACCGTGCGGCAGGTGTCGGGCGCACGTTGCCACTTCACCAGCCTGGCGCACGCCATCTGCTCCTCAGCTTCTGAAACCGTTCGCAAGTCTGGCATCCGGCTCGCCATCGTCGCTTCCTCCCTGGCGGACCTTGTCGATCGCATCGGCATCGCCAAACAAGCGCTGCTCGAAAATTCAGATTCGCTGCGCGATCCCAAGCGCGGAATTTACCTCGGCTCAGGCCCGCTGGACGGCAAAATCGCATTTCTCTTCCCCGGCCAGGGTTCGCAACATCCAGGCATGTTGCGCGAACTCGCGGTTCGAATGCCAGAGTTCCGCGACACGTTTGCTACAGCCGATAAGACACTGCCGCCGGTGGACGGTTTCCCGTTCAGCCGAACCATCTATCCAGGCAGCACGTTCGGCGCCGAGGAGCGCGACCGGTTGATGGCGGCGCTTACCGAAACGGATGTGGCGCAGCCCGCGCTGGGTGTCGTTGACACCGCGACTTTCAAATTGCTCCACCGGCTCGGCATTCGTCCTGATATGGTGGCCGGACACAGTTACGGCGAATATGTCGCGCTGCACGCCGCCGGCGTACTCTCCGAAGAAGATCTTTTCCGCGTCTCGCTCGCCCGCGGCCAGGCCATCCGAGGCTCCATCTCAGGCGACGCGGGCGCCATGGCGGCCATCGCGGCCACTCCGGAAAAAGTAGCCGAAATCATAGCCGCGGTCCCAGACGTAACCATCGCGAACTACAACGCTCCGCTCCAAACCATCATGGCCGGACCTACCGCCGCGGTGCTGGAAGCGATCAAGAAGTTCGAGAGCGCCGGTGTCGGTGCGCGGCGTGTTCCCGTGGCTTGCGCGTTCCACACGCCCTTGATGGCGAAGGCGGCCAAGCAATTCAACAAGTTTCTGGCGGCGACGGAATTCCAGAAACCGCAAGTCCCGGTGTTTTCGAATACGCTCGCCAAAGCTTATCCGCCGGATGCCGGCCAGGTTCGCGAACTGCTGGAACAGCACATGGAGAGTCCGGTGCGCTTCTCGGCGGAAATCGAATCCATGTATCAAGACGGTGCGCGTGTGTTTGTCGAGGTTGGTCCAAAAACGGTCCTCTCCGCGCTCACGCGGGAAGTTTTGAAGGGCAAGCCGGTGAACGTGCTCCCAATGGACGGAGGCGCCAAGAGCGGTTTCTCGCACTTCGTTCACACGCTGGCGCATATGGCCGCGCTCGGAATGGACCTCGATTTGGGCCAGGTGTTTGCCGGACGCATTCGCGAACGTCTGGACTTGACGCGGCTGAACAAAGAAGAAGTACGGTCGGCATGGCTGCTGAATCCATCGCGCGTATTTAGCTCAGCGCAGCCTAGCGCGCACCAGCCTCCGGTGAAACTGGTGCTCGAAGGGACTGCCGTTCCGTCGATTGCTCCGGTTCACTCGCCCGTTCTTCACCTGCCTGCTCTTCACCCGCCCGCTCCGTTGCCCGCACCAAGAGTCACCGATGCCGCGGCCGATTCGGCCATCCTTCAATTTCAGAACCTGATGTCGCAGTTCCTCGAAACGCAGACCGCGGTGATGACCGCGTATCTGCAAGCTGCGTCGGGAGTGCCAATGGTGGCAACCCCGGCGATCATGGCGCCTCTCGCGCCTGTCGCACCCATCGAACGAAAGTTGGTCGCTGCGCCGCCCGTTGTCCCTCAACCAGTGGCGCCCGCTGCTGTAATTCCATCAGTTCCATCAATTCCATCGGTGCGTGACCTGCGGGCAGACCTGCTGCGGATCGTCGCGACGCGCACCGGCTATCCGGTCGAAATACTGGCTCTGGATGCGGCCATCGAAGCCGATCTCGGGATCGACTCGATTAAGAAGGTCGAGATTCTGGCCGAATTCCGGCGGCAATTTTCCGCTTCCGAACAAGACCAGATTCGCGCAGTCATGGAGAAGCTGACCAGTGCCACTACGCTGGGGCAGATTCTCGAACGCGTAACCACAGCCGTTGGTGAACAGGTTCAAGCGTCGATTCCAGCTCCGGTTGCTAATAGCCAGCAGCCGGCTTCACCCACACGCGATTTCGCCGCAGACCTTTTGCGTATCGTCGCCACTCGCACCGGCTACCCGGTCGAGATGCTGGCCCTGGATGCGGCCATAGAAGCCGATCTGGGCATCGACTCGATCAAGAAGGTTGAGATCCTGGCAGAGTTTCGCCGGCAGTTCTCCGCTTCCGAGCAGGATTCCCTGCGCGCCGTAATGGAAAAGCTCACCACTGCGCAGACCTTCCATCAGATCCTGGAGCAAGTGAGAATTGCGCTCGGCACAACTGCGCCGAGCGTCGCCGCGGTGGCTGCCCCGGTCACGCGCACCGCTGGTGTCGATATTCCTGGAACGCTGCTGCGTATCGCGAGCGCTCGCACCGGCTACCCCGCCGACATGATGGCGATGGATGCCGATCTGGAAGCGGACTTGGGGATTGATTCCATCAAGCGCGTCGAAATCATCGGCGAGCTGCGCCGTTCCCTGCCAGAGGCGGATCAGGATTTAGTCCGCAAGGTGATCGACCAACTCACCACTTCTCGAACGCTGCAACAGATTGTGGACAGAGTTGCCGCGGCGCTCCAGCCCGTCACCGCGCCAGCGCCTTCGCCGACGCCTGGTTCGAAGATCGTCGCTCAGTTTCGGCTCACTACCATCGAATGTCCACCGCCCAATCCGAACGTAACAGCGCACGCGGGCAGAGTCACCATCATCACCGACGATGAGACTGGGCTCGCAGCGGATCTCGCCGCTGAGTTACAGCAGCGCAACGAACGTCCAGTATTGTTGCGGCACGGCGTGGGAGCCGCGCTCGCTACCGAGGGAGTCTACTGCACCGATCTCTCAGACGCAGATTCAGTGGCCGACGCAGTTCGACAGATTGCGACGGCCTACGGAGCGGTGGGCGCCGTCATTCATCTGCTTCCGCTGCGTGAAAAGCGCGACTGGAAAGATGTCTCGATGGACGCCTGGCGCAAGCACGTTCAACTGGACGTGAAGAGCCTCTACGCTCTGGTGCGCGCGGCCGAAGGCGACCTGCGAAAGCGCGGGAAAACCAACGGCGCGCTGGTTGCCGCGGTTACCGGACGCGGCGGTCTGTTCGGGATCGAACCGTCTGTTGGTCTGGATCCCGGGCATTTCGCGGTTGCTGACTTCGTGAAAACGCTCGCCCTGGAACTCGACAGCGTACGGTGCAGGGTAGTGGATGTGGATCCCTCGGATGGCCGGGCGATTCTTCGCCGCAAAATCATGGACGAGCTGGCCGTCGACGAAGACGCGCTTCAGATTGGTCTTCCCGGCGATCGACGCCTGGCCGTTGCGCCCCGCTTCCTTTCGAGCGAGCCGCGGGCGCAAGTAAACACACCGGATTCCTCCTGGGTCTTCCTGTTAACCGGCGGTGCGCGCGGTATCACGGCCGAAATCGCGCAAACGATCGCGCAGCGCTACAAATCGCGGCTGATCCTAGTGGGCGCGAGTGAGATGCCGCAGGAAGAATCCGCGGACACTTCCGCCTTGACGGACGCCGCGGCCATCCGAGCTGTATTGTTGCAGCGTCTTCGCAGTGGCGGCAAGACCGTCAAACCCGCCGCCGTGGAAGCGGCTTATCAGCGGCTTTCGAGAGACCGCGAAATTCGCAGAAATTTGGCGCAACTTGCTCAGGCCGGTTCTCCGGTGGAATACCACTCGGTGGACGTTCGCGATGAGGCGGCGTTCTCTTTGCTCATCGATCAAGTCTACGCGCGGCACGGCCGTCTGGATGTGGTCATCCATGGCGCGGGCATCGTCGAAGACAAATTGGTTCGCGATAAAACTCCAGCTTCGTTTGATCGCGTCTTCCACACCAAGGCCGACAGCGCTTTCGTATTGCTCGGAAAGCTGCGGTTCGCGGACCTGAAGTCACTGGTGTTGATGTCGTCTATCTCGGCGGCGCTCGGCAATCGCGGCCAGGCCGATTACGCGGCTGCCAACGGTATCCTGAACGGAATTGCGACCGCATTAGCGGCTACGCATCCTGGCCAGGTTGTGGCCCTGAACTGGGGACCTTGGGACCGCGCCGGCATGGTTTCGGAAAGCGTCCGCGATCAGTTCCTCGCCAACGGCGTTCAGTTGATCGACGCCGCAGCGGGTGTTCCCGTGGTTCTGGATGCAATCGAAACCGCCGAGACTTGTCCGCTCATCATTGTGGGAGACGGTCCATGGTCGGCCACGGCGCTTCAGCCGGAAAAGGTTTCCGCGGTGAGGAGCGCTTCGTGAGTTTTTCGCCGAATGACATCGCCATCATTGGGATGTCGTGTGTTTTCCCGGGAGCCGGCGATGCACGCCGCTACTGGCAAAATATTCTGGATAAGGTGGACTCCGTTTCCGACGCCCCTCCGGATTGGGAAGCGGAGCGTTTTTTCGAAGCGGATGGGCATGCGAGTGACCGCACCTATTGCAAGCGCGGCGGATTTCTCGGAGATCTCTCGGCCTTCGATCCTTCGCTCTACGGCGTTATGCCGAATGCCGTGGACGGCGCCGAGCCCGATCATTTCTTGGCCCTTCGCAACGCGTCCGATGCGCTGCGCGATGCAGGCTACAGCGACATCGGAAAATTCAGGGAGCGCACTGAAGTAATCATTGGGCGCGGCACTTACGTCAACCGAGGCAACGCCACCGCTATGCAGCATTCCATGGTGCTCGACAGCGTCTTGGGAGTGCTGCACCAGTTGCATCCGGAATACACGGACGACGAACTCGGCGTCATCCGCACCGCGCTCAAAACCACGCTCCCGCCTTTTCACGCCGACACTGCCCCTGGCTTAGTTCCCAACATCATCAGCGGACGCATTGCGAATCGGCTGGACCTGATGGGCGCGAATTATATCGTCGACGCGGCCTGCGCATCTTCGCTCGTTGCGGTGGATCTCGCCATTCGCGATCTACAATCCGGACGCTGCGACATGGCCCTGGCCGGTGGCGTGAATGCATCCGTTCCGCCCGTGATCATGATCATCTTTTCCCAGTTGAACGCGCTGGCGAGGAATGGACAGATCCGGCCCTTCGATGCGGAGGCCACCGGCACGCTTCTGGGAGAAGGCGGCGGCATGGTGGTGTTGAAGCGCCTGGCCGACGCGGAGCGCGACAACGACAAAATCTACGCGGTGCTGAAGGGTGTGGGTGTCGCAAGCGATGGCCGCGCCAAGGGCCTTCTCGCCCCGCGCCTGGAAGGCGAGCTGCTTGCTCTCGAGCGCGCCTATGAAGCCGCCGGCGTGGATCCCTCAACCATCGGATTGATTGAAGCGCATGGCACTGCCACGCTGGTGGGCGATGCCACGGAAGTAGAAGCGCTTTCCAAAGTCTTCGGCCAATTGGGTACTGCGCGCTGCGCTCTCGGCTCGGTGAAGAGCATGATCAGCCACACCATGCCGGCGTCGGGCATCGCTGGTCTGATCAAGGTGGCTCTCGCGCTGCATCACAAGGTGCTTCCGCCTACGCTGCATTGCGAAACGCCCAACCCCAAGCTGCATCTCGAAAAATCCAATTTCTATCTCAACAGCGAAACCCGGCCCTGGATTCACGATGTTTCCACCGGGCCCCGCCGCGCCGGTGTCAATGCATTTGGATTCGGCGGAATCAACGCGCACGCCGTGGTGGAAGAATATACCGGAACAAGCTCCGCGCCGTGGATGCAGCATGAGTGGGACGCCGAGTGCTTCATTGTTTCCGCCGAATCGGACGAGCGTTTGCCCGCTGCCATCGCTTTGGTTCGTGATACGCTTGCTGGCCTGCCTGCCGACACTCCGCTGCGTAACATCGCGTTTACGCTGAACTGCGAAAGGCCGCTGGGCGCTTCACGTCTCTCTTTAGTCGCTGGTAACCGCCAGGAACTGATCGACAAGCTGAATCGCGCGTCCGCAAAACTCGAAGACAGCCGCACCAAACGGGTTCGCGACGTGGAAGGCATTTATTTCACTAAGGAGCCGCTCGGTGGCAGCGGCCGTCTGGCCTTGATGTTTCCCGGCGAAGGCGCACAGTACGCGGGGATGCTGTCGGATCTCTGCATTCACTTCCCCGAGGTCCGCCACTGGTTCGACTTTATGAATGAGGCGTTCGCCAACCGTGGATATCGCCTCAGCGACAGCGTGTTTCCTCCGCCCGGCATCGCGGCTGAGGCGCGGCTCTTCTCCATGGATGTCGGCGCGGAGGCCGTATTTTGCGGCAATCAGGCCATCCACGCTTTGCTCACGCATCTCGGCATCCAGCCCGACGCGGTGGTGGGCCACAGCACCGGCGAACACTCGGCGCTGCTAGCCAGCGGCATTGTCAGAGCCGATACGAAAGCTGCGCTACTGCACCACGTGCGCGGCGTCAACCGCGTCTTCGAGGAGCTGCAGAATACTGCCGCCATTCAGACCGGCGTGTTGCTGGCAGTGGCCGGCGTCGCCCCCTCCATACTGGAATCGCTGGTCCGGGACAGCGCAGGCACCCTGTTCATCGCTCTCGATAACTGTCCCAATCAGGCGGTGCTTTTCGGCAGTGAAGAGTCCATTCGCAAAGCGCGGGAAGCCTTGGCCAGCACGCTCGCTATCTGCCAGGAGCTTCCTTTCGGCCGCGCCTACCACACCCCGCTGTTTTCTGAATTCGCCACGCGGCTACGCGAGCATTTCGAAACGGTAACCATCGCAGCCCCCAAGATCGCTACGTATTCTTGTGTCAACACGGAACAGTTTCCGGCCGATCCACAACAGATCCGCGAACTGGCTTCGGTGCAATGGTCGTCAGCCGTGCGCTTCCGCGAAACCGTGGAGCACATGCATCGCGACGGAATCCGGATGTTTGTCGAAGCGGGGCCGCGCTCCGGTCTCACCGGTTTCGTCGGCGATATCTTGCGGCGCAAACAGCATTGTGCCGTGCCCGCGAACGTGCAACATCGGACGGGCATTCATCAGCTACAGCACCTGGTTGCCGAGTTGGTTGCCCAGCATGTGCCAGTGAACCTGACGCGCTTGTACGAACGCCGCAATCCCGAATCGATTTCGAAAGCTCACGCGCCGTCGCGTCCGCTGCTGACCATCAAGATGGGATTGCAACCGGTGCGTCTGCCGGCCGATTTCAAACCGCTGAAAGTTTACGCGGCTGAGGCGCAAGTGGCGGCGCCCACCGAAGCAGCGCCGGCCAAAGCCGCGGAGCCCACACCCGCCGCAGTTGCTCTTGCCGCGCACATGAAGACCATGTCTCAGTTTCTGGAGACGCAGCAGCGCGTACTGAATTCCTATTTCGCGGCTCGGCAGACGCCTTCCGCCGAGCCCGCTCCTCGACCACCCGTGCTTCCGTTCATGGCCGATGTGAAGGAGCTAGTGGAAGGTGTGAAAGCGCGAGTCATAGTTCGTCTATCTCCGGCCGATCAGCCACTGCTGGTGGACCATACCCTGGGCCGCAATGTCTCCATCGACGATCCTGCGCTGCTTGCGCTCCCGGTGTTTCCGCTCACCTTCACCATGGAGATTCTCGCCGAAGCCGGTGCATTGCTCCAGCCCGGACGAAAATTGGTTGGCATGCGCGACGTTCGCGCCAGCCGATGGGTGGCACTCGAGCGCGGCGAAATTATTCTGGATGTCGCTGCGGAGCAAGCTGGAGAGGCCGGTGCGGTGATGGTTCGGGTTCGCGAATTCAGCGAGACTGCGCTGCGGCCGGTGTGCGCCGAAGGCTTGATGCTTTTCGCGGACCAATATCCCGCGCAGCCTTCCGCGAAGCCGCATGCGTTGCAAGATCGCAAGCGTTCCGAATGGACGCCCGAGCGGCTCTACGCGGAAGGAATGTTTCACGGCCCTTCGCTGCGGGCCGTGCGCGCGGTAAACGAAAGCGGATCGAACGGTACGTCCGCGACCATCGAAGTGTTGCCTCGCAACACGCTGGTGAAGGGACATCCGGAACCGGGGTTTCTCACCGACCCGGTGGTATTGGATGCCGCCGGCCAGGTGGTTGCGTTTTGGACGCAAGAAGTTCTACAAAGAGCGGGCGACATTTTCCCCTATCGCCTGGGCGCACTCCATTGCTACGGACCACTGGAAGCGCCCGGCGCGCTGCTCGCTTGCGATGTTGTGGCCACGCGCGTTACCGAGAAGGATTTAAGCTCCGACATCGAAATTCGCAATGCCCAAGGACAGATCGTGTACCGGCTGGAGAGCTGGGAAGATCGCCGGTTCCTGTTGCCGCGCAGTCTTTGGGATCTTCGCCTGTCCCCACGCGCCACGCGAACCGGAGTGGCATGGCTGGATCCCATTCGCCATCTCACGGGCAGTCCAGTGTTCTGCGCCCGCGTGGACCTTGCGCCGGAACTTCTGGAAGCCTCCCACGGAATCTGGATGCAAAGCCTGGCTCATTCGGTTTTGTCGCGCGCGGAAAGACAGGATTGGAGCGTCATGCAGGGACCCGCGGCGCAGCAATGGCTGGCGGGACGCTGTGCGGCGAAGGATGCGGTACGGCTGTTGCTGAAAGAAACGGCCGGACTGGACGTGTGCGCGGCCGATGTTGAAATCCATGCGGGCGATGACGACCGGCTGTTCGCTCGAGGCCGCTGGGTACAAAAGCTGGGCGCTGCGCCGTCCGTTTCGGTGTCGTCTACCACCGGCACGGCGGTCGCTATTGCCACTCTCACGCAGGATCATTTGGTGGGCATCGGCGTCAAACATCTCGCGGAATTAGCCAAGGAACGAGTCACGGAAGCCTTCTCGGTGTCTGAACGCCGCCTGCTGGACGCGAGTGCCGGATCGGCGGCCGACGAGTGGTATGTGCGCGCCTTCTGCGCTAAACAAAGTCTGAAGAATGCCCTCGGAAATGGATTCCTCCACGATCCGTCGCACGCACCGGTTGTAACGGCTCTGCGGCCCGAAACGGGAACCATCGACATGGAGTTACAGAACGGCGCGCTGGATCGGTTCCCTCAATTCAAGGGAAAAAGAATCCGGGTGCAAACCTTGCGAGATCGCGAGTTGGTTTGCTCTACAACCTTCCTGGAACGAGGATCACAATGACCGGCCAGCCTCTGGAAGTTCATTCCACTGAGAGTAGCGCGATTTTTCGCTCCGATCTGTTCGACATCGCGATAACGGGAATTGGAGTTGTCACTCCGCTGGGTATAGGCTGTTCCGTCAACCTGGAACGCCTGCTGGCCGGCGATTCCGCGGTCAAAAATGAGATCCCTCCCGGCGTGGACGATTGCGACGCCATCGCGTCGGCCCGTTGTCCAGACTTCGACCTGAGCCCGCTGCTGCGCTTTCCCAAAGCGCTCAAATATATGTCGCGTCCGGTGCAACTGGCCATGCGCGCGGCGCTCGAGGCTTTTGAAAGCAGCGCATTCGATCGTAGCGAAATCGACCCTTATCGGCTGGCCATCTATACCGCTTCCGGTCAGACCGGTCTCGATTACACGGAGTTTTCCCGCGCCATCGCACTCGCTTGGGGTTCCGGCAAAGATCCGGACTTCGGTCATGTGGGCGGCACGCCCACCCGGTTGATCGATCCCTACTTCTCGCTTCGAACGCTGGGCAATGGCGGCATGGCTGTGTTGTCCACCGAATTCGGCGCGAAGGGGCCGAGCGGCAACTTCGTTCACAGTGAAACTGCTCCGGCGCTCGCGCTTCAGGCCGCGTGCGCGGATATCGCCGAAGGGCGCGCGGATGCCGCGCTGGTGGGTGGTTTCGATTCTCTGCTTTCCACCACGTCACTGTTTGCGCTGCGGGAAGCAGGCTCGCTTTCCGGCGAAACCACGGACTTCGGCCCCATCACTCCGGGCGAGGGTGCGGCCTTTTTCCTCATCGAAAGGCGCAGCCAGGCTGTGGACCGTGGCGCGAACATCCTGGGCGAAATCCTCGGAATCGAGTGCTCGCTCGAAGCTCCCGTGCGCAATTCCGACTCTTCAGGGCGGGGCATTCGCCGCCTCATCCGCCGCCTTCCCGAGGAATGTCAATCCTTTCATTTTGCAGTCTCGCCCGCGAGTGAACCTTGTTGGACCGCGGCAACCGCTCTGAACGAAGTGCCGGTTGCCAGTTCCTTGTCACGCGCCACCGGTTATCTGGGCGCGGCGACGGCCGCTGTGGAACTGGCCCTTGGCTTGTTATCCGCGCGCGAGGGATTTGTCCCCTCCGTCATTCCGCTGCAGCAGTCCGACTACGCAGGTACGGTAGTCTTCGATGAATCGAACGCCGCCATCGAGACGGCCGATCCCACCGGCATCTTTTTCTCGCGCTCCTGGAGTGGTCAAATCGCCGCGATCGTGGCCCGCGCCTGTTCCGGGGAACGAAAGGTACTTGGTGCGTGCGCACCCTGATTGACCTGTTCGTGCAAATTGCGGACGCTCCCGCACGCGAGGATCTCCTCGCTATGCGGCGCGACGACGGGACAGTTGTGTTCTGCTCTTCGGCTCAATTTGTCGCGGGAGTTTTTGCGGTGCGCCGCTGGTTGCAGGAGCTTGGTCTGAAGGCGGGCGACCGCGTAGCGATTTGGGCCGCCAACTGCCCCGAATGGCATATCGCGGATTTTGGCTGCCAAACCGCCGGCCTGATCGTCGTTCCTTTGTATGCCACGGCCCCCGTGGCCCAGGTGGAATTTATCCTCAGCCATTCCGAAGCCAGGGCCGTGCTTTTCGCCGGAGAGATGCAAAACACTGTCCTCAGCGATCTCAAAAACCGCCTGCCCGCTTTGCAGGGCTTGCTGGCTCTCGACGACCGGTCTGCTCCGTGGCACGATCGCTTTTCGGATCTATCCCGTCCCGTGCGTCCTGAACCCGAGGCTCTGGAATCCGTGCGTGCTCTCGCTCAATCCCTGAGCGATGAATCGGTGGCCAGTATTGTCTACACCTCCGGCACCACCGGCCAGCCGAAGGGCGTGATGCTCACGCACGCCAACATCTGCTTCAATCTGCGCCAGTGTATCACTCGTCTCGAGTTTCGCAGTGTGGACCGTGCTCTGTCGGTTCTGCCCCTGGCTCACGTTTTCGAGAGAATTCTCTGTTACGGTTACTTCGCGCGAGGCATTGCCATCGCTTACGGCGACCCGCATGACCTGAAAAAGCTCCTGCCCGTCCACCGCCCAGGCGTGATGGGCTGCGTCCCCCGCGTGCTTGAAAAGATATTGGAGTCCGTCCACGCCGAAATCGATCTGCAATCCGAGAGAAGGCGCCGTCTTGCCAGGTGGATGCTCCACTCAAGCACGCAACGCGTGATGAACCCAGCGGAGCGAAGCCTTTCCACCCGGGTTGGATCGGCGCTGGCCAAAGCAGTGCTCTTTCGTCGCGTGCGAGCCAAGCTGGCCGGCCTCGAATTTCTGGTGTGCGGTGGCGCGCACCTGGATCCATCCGTGGAAGCTTTCTTTCGGGCCGCCGGTTTTTCCGTTTTGCAAGGCTACGGTCTGACGGAAACCTCTCCGGTGATCGCTTTAAATCCCATTGGGCCGGATGGCCTGGGAACGGTGGGCCCACCTCTCGACGGCGTCGAAGTCCGCATTGATGACGAGGGACAGATCCTCACGCGCGGCGCGCATGTCATGAAGGGCTATTTCAAGGACTCCCAAGCTACGGCGGAGTGTATGCGCGACGGCTGGTTCCGAACCGGCGACCTCGGCTCGCTCGATTCCACCGGACGGCTCCGGGTCCTGGGACGCGCGAAAGATACCATTGTTCTTTCCACCGGCAAGAAGGTCTCTTCTTCGATTGTGGAGCAGGTGTTGAGCCACTGCCCGGTGATTCAATCCGCCGTGGTGCTGGGCAATCAACGCAAATTCCTTTCGGCCGTGATCGTTCCGCAATGGGACAAAGTTCAGGAGTTTGCGGCCGAACGTAATCTGCCGCTGCTGGATGTAGATTCACCGGAAATCCATCCCGAAATAGCGGCGTGGATTACGGAAGAAATCGTGAAATGTAGTCGTGAGCTCGCGGAACACGAACGAATTAAGCGGTTTTGTTTCCTCCCCGAAGAGATGCTTTTAGATCCGGAAATCGTTACTCCGACTCAGAAGCTGCGCCGCAATGCTTTTGAGTCCCGTTATCGCTACTGGATCGATCGCATGTACAGCGATATCGTTCCCTTCCTGATCACCGGGCGTGTGATGAGCGCTATGAGTGCGCAACGGCCTGCTGGCTTTCAGGAGAGCCACAAATAATGATAGGAACATAAGTCACTATCTGGCTCTGGAGGAGTCGCCATGTCATCATCGGATGCTCATTGTTCTACTGCGATTGTCGGAGGAGGTTGTAGCGGATTATTGGTCGCGGTCCATCTTTTCAGAAACGGTTATCGAGGCCACGTCACCGTAATCGAGCCTCGCAAGCGGTTAGGTGCCGGCCTGGCCTACTCCACTTCATTCGACCACCATCTGCTGAACGTTCCCGCTTCCAAGATGAGCGCGATCCCCGGACAGCCCGCCGATTTTCTGGAGTGGCTGCGCGCCCGCCATTGGCCCGACGCCAAGCCCGAAACCTTTGCCCCCAGGAGGTTGTTCGGCGAGTACTTGAGAGAGGTGCTCGATCAAACGCTCCGCGACAGCGGCGGCGCCAACTTCACCCATATCCGAGCCGAGGCCATCGACGCCCGCGCCGAGGAAAGCGGAGCCTCGGTGACCCTCAGCGACAGGAAGACAATTCGTGCGGAGCGAGTGGTGCTCGCTTTGGGCAATCCCGCTTCCTGCCCCACTCCCGGGCTGCTCAGGACTGGAAATGAAGACCGCTGGCAACTCTCGCCCTGGTTGGGGGACGGGCTACATGTACGCTTTGCGGGTGAGCGAATCCTGCTTTTGGGAACCGGCCTCACGGCGGTGGATTCCGTGCTCGCGCTGCATAGTCAGGAAATGGCTTGTGAGGTATCCATGCTGTCCCGCCGAGGGATTCTGCCGCAAGTCCATAATGTGCAGGTTCCAATCCCTGAGCCGCCGGTTCTGCGGAACCGGGGCAACCTTCGATTGTTGATGCAAGAAGTGCGCGCCCACATCGAAACGGCGCGCCAGGCGGATCTGTGTTGGCGGGCCATCGTCGACAGTTTGCGTCCCATCTCGAACCAGGTTTGGGAGGAACTTCCAGCAGCGCAGCAGCACAGATTTCTGCGCCATCTGAAGAAATATTGGGAGCCGCACCGTCATCGAATGGCGCCCGAAATTCGCGATCGGCTCGAGGGATATAAGTCCAGTGGGACCTTGCAAATCATGGCCGGGAGACTCGCAGAGATCTGTTCGCGCGGACGCGATACTCACGTTCGAGTGCAACTGAAACGTGGCGGAGAGCGCGAATTCGACGTGGACCGTATCATCAGTTGCACGGGCATTCAGGAAAACTACGCCAATCATCCGCGGCCTCTGGCCCAAACGTTGATGGATCATGGGCTGGCTCGGCCGAACGAGTTGGGAATCGGGTTCCAAACCGATGGGCAGGGCGCGTTGCTCGATTGTAATAAAAGGCCGTCGTCGGTCTTCTTCACGCTCGGTCCGCCCCGCCGTGGCGAACTTTTCGAAACCACTGCGGTACCTGAAATCCGGGTTCAGGCTGAAGCGCTCGCCCTTCGTCTCCTGCATCAATCCGCGCCGGCGCTCGAGCAGAAAGCGATGTAGCGTCACGAATTTGTCTCAAGTGCTAGTAACTTGCCATCCTTTGAAGGAAAGTTCGCCGCCGTTTCAACGGCTTGCAATTCGTTCAAAGCGGTTACAAACGTGCCGATAAGGCGGGAGAAAGGATTATGCGAAATGAGTACGATTCATCCAGTGAATAACACGTTCTACGTTCCGCCCATTTCCTCCTCCAACGCGGCATCTCCTTCGTCCACTACTGCATCGTCCACTACCGCACCCACCCTGGCCTTTCCACTGACCCAGGATGAAGTGCAACTGAGCCTTGCTGGCCGTATCGCGCTCGGTGTCGGCGACGGGAAACTGACCAGCTCTCAAGGCCAGCAGCTGGATGCTCAGCTCCAGACCATCAAGCAGCAAATTACAAGCGGAGGGTCGGGAATCGGCCAGTTGCAAAGCCAGCTCAGCGAGCAGATCTATGGCGACGGCCACAATGGCGCAACAATTCCCACGGATCTGACGGTCAGCGCCGGCGAAGAGCGGCACTTTTTGGAGGCTGGACGTGTCGTAGCCCAAGAGAATGCCGGCAACCTCACCAGCAGCCAAGGCTCCCAGTTCTTTTCACAAATCAGCCAGATTTACCAGCAATCGCAGAATGGCGCGTCGGCCTCAGCCACCAACCAAGCTCAGAATCAGCTGAGCGTTGAGATATATGACGCCGCACACGGCATCAATAACTCGGCGTCATAGTACCCAACCCCTGTCGGGCCGCGCGGCCGCAATCTAACCGCCAAAACCTACAGACTAGACATCGGCGGCCCCAACCCTCGACCGCCGTTTCGTCCATTCAGAAAAGTACTATAACCCTTAGTAAACTCTAGGTCCTTTCTCATGGTCGATTCGAGCAATGGGTATGATACCCTTGAAAGTCTCTCGCCAACGCAGGTTCGGAGGGTATGTGATCAAAGTATTTTTCCTTACAGTCTTAATTCTGTTCACCCTGCAGCTTCAAGCGCAGCCCACTGTCACTTCCGGTAGTGTTTTGAACGCTGCTAGCTACAGCTATCCGGGCTTGCCAGGTGGTTCCATCGCTCAGGGCTCCATGTTCGTCCTTTTTGGTTCAAAGCTGGGTACCAACGCCATTATTGGGAACTACCCTCTTTCCAACACCCTGGGTGGCAGCACCATCCAAGTGACTTCCGGGGGCACCACTGTGAATGCGATCCCGATCTATACAACTGCGGGTCAGGTGGCGGCCATTCTTCCCTCCAGCACCCCGGTCGGCGCTGCTACGCTTACCCTGACTAACGGCACGCAAACCAGCGCTTCGGTGGATGTTCAGATCGTGCCCAGTTCCTTCGGTGCTTTCACCATCAATCAGGCTGGCAGCGGTCCCGCCGTTATTCAGGATTATGTCTCGTCTACTGAGTTACCGGTAAATACCATCGCCGCTCCCGCGTATCCCGGCCAAACCGTGATTCTCTGGGGCACAGGCTTGGGTCCAGTAACGGGAAACGAGGCTAACGGCCCGTTGCCGGGCAACATGCAGACCGCTCTCAACGTGAAGGTTTGGGTTGGAAACTCGCTAGCCACCGTGAACTATGCGGGACGTTCCGGCTGTTGCGCCGGAATCGATCAAGTGGTTTTCGTCGTGCCCCAAGGCGTGGAGGGATGCTATCTGCCGGTTTCGGTGCAGGCTGGGACTGCCGGTGTCATCAGCAACTTCACCTCAATGGCCGTGGCGCCCAGCGCCGGTGCTGCTTGCTCCGACGCGGACGGCATTAATCCCGCCGACATCACCACTCTCGAATCCAATGGCTCGCTTCGGCTGGGCGCTATAGATCTCACCCATATTTCGCTTACTGTGGTGGCCGGCTCAGCGCCGGAGCTCTCCGACACCGCCAGTGCTATCTTTGGAACCTATTCATCATCGCAGCTTTCTGCTTCGCTGGGCGTCACCCAGTCGCCATCAGTCGGAAGTTGCACTGTTTCGCAGTTCCTGGGTCTCAATCCTCTCCCCGTTGATCCCATCAAACCCACGCCGCTGGACGCGGGCGCATCCTTATCGATTGACGGTCCGGGAGGTAAGCAGAGCATTGCCAGCACCTCCACCGGCGTTTACTCCTCAGTCTTGGGTGGAGTGCCGTTGGATCAGATTCTGACCGCCACTCCTATACCCGCGTATTTCTCTGCCGGCGCTTATACGCTCTCCGGTAGCGGCGGCTCGGCAGTCCCGGTAGTCGGCTCGTTCTCAGCGCAACTCACCGTTCCGGCGGACCCCACAACGAACGCGAGTTCGTTTTCGACCATCGATCGCAGCAAGGACTTAACCGTCACCTGGAGCGGGGCCGCCACGGGCGACTTTGTCGCCATCAGCGGGACCGCTTCCGTCTCGGCCGGGCTGGGGCCAACCCCCACCAGTCCAGGCGATGCCTTCCTATGCATTGCTCCCGGTTCCGCCGGAACGTTCACCGTCCCCTCGTTTGTTCTGGAAGCGTTGCCATCCACGGCGAACGAATTTGCGAGCAGCTTCCTGCTGGTTGGCACCCAGACGCCAGCCGTCCAGTTCAGTGCGTCCGGATTGGACGATGGATATGTGACTTATCGGAGCTTGGCCGGGAGCACCGTTACCTACCAATGACCACCGCCAACTCACACTCTTCGACCATTCCGCCCGATCAAATCTACGAGCGCTTGCGCGCCGTTGTCACCGACCGGCTGGTGCTGACGCCCGAACAGATCGAGGCCTTTCACCCCGACCTTCCCATCGTGCAGGGCCTTCAGCTCGACTCCTTAGCCCAGGTGACTTTGATCGCTGGAATAGAGGACGAATTCCACATCGAGCTGGACATGGAAGATCGCCAGCACATCAACACCGTGAGCGATCTGGTGACGCTGATTCAACAGCGAGCGGCTGCCAATTGATCCGGATGTACTATGCAACTTGAATTGAAGAACCAAACCATCCTGGACGTGTTGATTCACCTCTCCAGCCAAACCCGGACCGGGGCCCGGTTTGTGCGAAGAAATGGCGCCGCCGAGTTTTACTCTTATCGCGATATTCTGGCATCGGCGCAAGCGGCCGCAGCCGGGCTGCAAAAGCGGGGGATAAAGCCCGGTGACCGGGTGGCATTGATTCTGCCGACCTCCAAGGGTTTCCTGGATGCCTTCCTGGGCTGTCAACTGGCGGGCGCGGTTCCGGCGGCTCTCTATCCGCCTTTTCGCTTCGGAAAACTGGACGAGTACTTCACTCGGACCCGGCAGATGTTGAGCAAGATCGGCGCTCGCATGCTGATCACCGACGCGCGTGTTCGGAAGCTGCTGGGGCCTGTGACCAGCGGCGTGGAATGCCTGGAGTCCGCCATCGACGTCACCGATCTCGACAACGATGGCGGGCAGTGGCGCATGCCGGACGTACGGCCGGATGACGCGGCTTTTCTTCAGTTTTCCTCCGGAAGCACGCGTGAGCCCAAGGCCGTCATCATGACGCATCGCAGCCTGATCGCCAATCTGGAAATGATGGCTGCGGCTTTTCGATCCATACCGGATGCCAATCCCGAGCATGGCGGCGTGTGCTGGCTTCCGCTGTATCACGATATGGGCCTGGTGGGATGCATGCTCAGCGGGGTGTATTACCCGGCCACCGTCACTTACATTTCTCCCGAGGATTTCATCGTTCAGCCGTCCCTGTGGTTCAAGACCATTTCGCGCTACAAGGGCATCATTTCCCCGGCTCCGCACTTTGCCTATCGCCTGTGCTACGCCAAAGTCCGTGACGAGGAGATGGAAGGCGTCGATCTTTCGAGCTGGAGACTAGCGATAAATGGCGCGGAGCCGATAGAGATAGAAGGCATGCGCTTGTTCCAGGATCGTTTCTCCAAATGGGGATTCCGGCCGCAAGCCATGACTCCCGTTTATGGCTTGGCGGAAGCCGGCCTGGCGGTTACTTTCTCCGATCTGGGAGCGCCACCTCTGATCACTGAATTCGATCGCGAGCTGCTCGCCACCCGCAACCAGGCGGCGCCCGGCCCGGGGCGTGCGTTGCCGAGCGTAGGCAAGCGTCTTCCCGGCTTGGATGTTCAAATCTGGGATGACAACAACCAGGCCGTGGCCGAAAATCTAGTAGGGAAGATCGTGGTGCGGGGCGCATCCATTACACCCGGTTTCTTCAACGATCCGGAACTGACCAACGCCGCCATCAAGGATGGCTGGCTGGATACCGGCGACCTCGGATTTTTCCACCAGGAGAACCTGTATATTGCGGGCCGGGCGAAGGATCTGATTATCATCCGGGGGCGGAATTATGCTCCCCAGGAAATCGAGGATCTCCTGTTCGATCTCTCCGGCCTTCGCACCGGTTGCGCGGTGGCCGTAAGCGCTGCTGCCGGAGCCGAGGGCGAACAGTTGATCATACTCGCTGAAAAGGATCTGCGCGTGCCGATGTCGGAAACGGATCTCGCCGCGGCGATCAGCGAAAGGATTCTGGGCGGCTTGTCGTTGAGACCGTATTTGGTCCAGATTCTCGAACCGGGCACGTTGCCGCGAACTTCCTCCGGCAAGTTCCGCCGCGCCGACGCGCTGCGCATGTTCCTGGCTGGCGAGCTGGTGCCTCCCGAGAAAGTCAACGCCTTGAAGCTGTTTGTCGAACTAGGTAAATCGCAGATCGCCTGGGGGCGGTTCCGTCTGCGTAAGGACTCATGATTACGCGCATTTTAGCTCGTGAGCCGCGCGCCAGAGGGCGTCGTTCCCTCACGGTTGCGGTTCAGTTGCTTTGGTTGATTCTCGCGTCCGTCGCGTCGCTCTATTCGCAGGCGCAGAGTAACTCGGCAGACCTGAAGGGGGTGGTGCAAGATCCCTCGGGCGCGGCCATCGCTGGAGCCACGCTGTCCGTCAAGGATCCTCAAACCGGATTGAGCAGAAGCGCGATGTCGGACCGCAATGGAGAGTTCCTCTTCACCTCCCTGCCTCCCTCCAAATACAGTCTGCGTGTGGAGTCTCCCGGTTTCGCCGTCAGAAATTTCGAAGGGATCGAACTGCGCGTCGGCGATACCGTGAACCTTCCGGTTGCCATGTCTCTCGAAGCGGTGGGAACCCAGGTGGACGTCACCTCGCAAGCACCGGTCATCGAAACAGACCGCTCCCAGCAATCCAGCACCCTGGATCAGCAGACCATCCAGAGCCTGCCGATCAATCAGCGTAATTATCTGGATCTCACGCTGCTGAGTCCGGGCGTTTCGGATTCCAACACGCTGGTGGACAGCAACGATTACCGGATTGCGCAGACTCCCCAATCCGGGCTCAGTTTCGGCGGAGCCAACGGCCGTTCCAACGCCTTCTTCATCGACGGAACCGAGAACTACGCGAATTCCGGTGGTGTCCGGATGTCGGTAAGCCAGGAAGCGGTGCAGGAGTTTCAAATCAACCGCAGCACCTTTTCAGCCGAATACGGCGGCGCCGCCGGCGGGACGGTGAACATCGTTACGCGTTCGGGAACCAACAGCTTCCACGGCGATTTTTTCGGATTTCTGAGGACCACCGATCTGGAAGCCCGCAATTACTTTGACCCGGGCAAGGCCTCGTTTACCCGCTCCCAAGCGGGCGCTACACTCGGCGGGCCCATCAAGCACGACAAGACGTTTTTCTTCTTGAGCTTCGAAAGGCTGGACCGGCATGAAGCCGAGTTCGTCTCCATCCTGGACGATCCATCGGTGCTGAACCAAATCACGCCTTCTCAGCAGCAATTGTTCAACTACTTCGCTTCCTCCGACGATCTTCTTTTGCGCCTGGTGGCGAGCAATGGCGAAAAATTGCTGGTGCCGTCGGCCAATCCGGCGGTGCCGCTGTTGTTCAACCAGAACAGCGGAGTTTTTCCGTTTTCCGAAGAGAATCCCTCATACTCCTTCCGGCTGGATCACCGCCTGTCGGACCGTAATACGCTCTTCCTGCGCGGTAATTTGAACACGCTTTTCGAGCAAAACGCGCAGCTCGGCGCGCAGATCGGATACAACCGCGGCCGAAGTTTCAACCAGTTCGATGCCACCATCGCGGCGGGCGACACCTTTGTGGCAACTCCGAACTGGGTAATCGAAACGCGCGCCATGTTCAACTACAACCGGGATTTCATCGACCCGGTGGAACCGAACGGTCCGGAATACAACGTGGAAGGCTACGGCTCATTTGGAAGAGACACGTTCTTGCCCTCCGCTACTTATGAGCGGCATTACGAGCTGCTGCAAAATACCAGCTATCACTCCGGAAAACACTCCATCAAATTCGGCTGGGATATCAATCCCGTACGGGACAAGGCAATTTCGGATACCTACTTCGGCGGCAGATTCGAGTTCGGGGAGCAGATTCCGCTCTCCGATTTGTTTGCTACCGCGCTCAACGATCCTAATTTCGTATCGCAAGCCACAGCGTACTTAAACGCCGCCGGCCAGAGCGCGCTGGTTACCAATCTCAACGCGCCGGTCACCGCCCTGCAAGCCTTTTCCCTGGGTGCACCCATCTATTATCAGCAGGGATTCGGCAATCCGAATTGGCTGGGATGGTTCATGCGCTATGGTTTCTTTGCGCAGGATTCCTGGAGCATCCTCCCCAACCTGACGCTTAACTTCGGGCTTCGTTATGACCTGGAGGCTAATCCCTACCCCCTCGGGATTGACCCGAACACATTGGCGCCGCGCTTCGGCTTCGCCTGGTCTCCCAACAGTAAGACCGTGGTCCGCGGAGGATACGGTTTGTACTACGCGCCGTCCAATGCGCAATTTTCCAACGTCGCGGCCACGCTCGGCCATACCATCGATCTGGTGGTGGTTACGGCTCTCGGTTTGCCCACGTTGAACGACCCGGCCACCGGCCAACCGCTCACGTCCGTGAACATCTATCAGACCCTTCTTTCGGAAGGAATCCTCGGCAGCCGGCCGATCGCCGCCAGCGACCTTTCGCAGTTTGGTCTGAACATCGGGCCGAATACGCCCGGCCGCGTGATCTTCGGGACCGATCCATACAAAGCTGCCTATACCGAGCAGGCCAGCCTCGAAATCGAACACCAGTTTGGCGACTACAGCGTCTCGCTAGCATACAACTTCAGCCGCGGAGTACATATCGCGCACACCGATGGCCGCAATGTTTATCAGACCGGCACACTGCCCGATGGCCAGCCCACCTTTGGCCTGATCAATCCCGACATCGCCCAGCTCAACTATTTCGCCTACAACGCGAATTCCTTTTACAGTGCCGGGACGGTACAAGTTACCCGGCGAATGCGCAAGAACCTGGCTCTCAATTCGCACTTCACGTGGAGCAAAGCTACCGACGAAACCACCGATTTCAATTCCGACTATGCGCCGAACAATGAACTCGACCTCAGGGCCGATCGTGGTTTATCGCCGTTCAATGCCGCTTACCGCGTGGTGTTCGATGCCGTTTACGTCTCGCCGATCCAAAGCGACCATACCTTGCGTGGCCGCCTGTTCTCTGGCTGGACGCTGTCGCCGGTGATTCAATACAATTCGTGGCGCCCTTTTAATATCCTCACCGGCCAGGATAATTACGGCGACAACTACATCACCAACCATCGCCCCTGGGGGGCTGGCCGAGATATCGGACATGGGCCGGACTTGTTTACCACCAACGCGCGCCTCTCCCGGAAGTTCGCGCTCAACGAACGATGGCGTCTGGAAGCACTGATCGAAGGATTCAATCTGGAGAACCGGACCAATTTTCGATCGGTGAACAATATCGTGGGCGATGTCCCGCTTTCGAGCCTGCCCAATCCGGTCCAATCGTTTCGCGGCGATCCGGATCAACCGTTGGCCTACACCTCGGCTTTCGATCCTCGGGAATTCCAGGTCGGTATCAAGATCATTTACTAACCGCGCCCGATCAGATCTGCAAATGAAACGGATCGGCGCCGATGGTTCCTTCCAGTTCCTGTAAATAAGCCGGTGCGCTCACCCGTTCCAGCTGCTCACGCGCTGGGTTCAGGTTCATGCCCGCGAATTGAAGCGCCGACACATGCCGCGTCCACAGCGCAACGTCGCGTTCCTGCTTGACCGCTAAACGCTCGCGATACCAGTCGCTCCGAAGCATCGCCTGGCGAGTAAAGAGTCCGCGAATCTCGGGAGCCTCCACGCCGAGCCCTTCATACGATCCATGCGCCATGATGTACAGCAGGGCCTTAAGCGGCGGGCAAGCGGCGTCCACGCTCCCATCTTCGAAATATTCGAGCGCCACGCGCGTCTGCGTTTCGACGATCGCCTCCACGCCGGCCGCGAACTGCGCCAGGTCCTGCTTCTCGGGCCGCAGCATCTGATCGGGGAACACCGCGTCGGGTGTCTCAAAAATTCTGCCCAGAAAATGATCCACGAAAAGCTCAGTGATCCGATAGCCCAGACGGCTGGCCAGCACGGTGCGGCCATCCAGGCAGAAATCGCACACCTGTTCCAGATAGCCGCGCGCCTTCAAGAACTCGGGGTCGCGCTCCTCCACTCGCATCCGACACCAGATCTCGGGAACCAGCAAACTCACGTCATGATCCACGCGGAAGTTTGGACCGGCATACCCCGCCGACGTTGTAAACCCCGCGTATCCCGTCACGGTCGCCGATACCAGCGCGTTGTTCAGATCCACCACCGGCCACAACGCATTGAATGGACCCTTGGTGAGCGCGCCCTCGCTTCCGAATCCCGTAGTCGCGGGTGATTTGCCGGTTAAGCTGGCCACAAAGTCCATGAACAGCTCGGGCAATTCCTGATAATGCACCGGTCCATAGACCGCCAATGGAGGCGTGCCGGCTTTTGGATCGGCGGGACTGTTTCTGCGTCCCGCGAGCACCGCGTTGACAGGTTGATACACCGGCCTGCCCGCGGGAATTTCGCGCTCCAGCCGCGCCGCGATTTCGGCCAGATAAGAATCGCGTGGATTCGTCAGATCGGGCCGAGGCTGTAAATAACGCGGATTGGTCGAAGGCAGCCCATTTACCATGCGCGGATGCGCCGACGAAACGACATAGTCCGCCGGATGCTCCGCGAGGAAGCTCTCCAGCCGCTGTTTCATCGGCTCGGTATATCGATCAAACTCCGCAACGTGGTCCACCAGCGCGCGCGCCTGCGCAGCGTCGAAAGCTTCAAAATTCGAAAAGAAATTGCCGAACCCAGCGATGTCGGCTTCCGCTTGCCGGTCTGTGCCGCGGCGAATGGCATCATCCGGGCGCTGGAACAACCGGCGCTCGCAATTCGCCACCAGCTTCACGCTGGGATTCGGATATTCAGGGTCCAGATCGCTGAGGCTCTCACGCGGCAGCACCACCGATGCAGTGATGTCGTCTTCCACCGCCACCTTATCGGCCGGATGAAAATCGGGCCGCAGTTTGTAGATGCGCCAGGAGCCGTCTGGATCGAAACCCACGCGCAGATAATTGCTAACCAGAGGCTGGTTCTCGAATTTCAACTCATGTCCCAGAAAGCCGTTGATGCGATCCACCGTGAAGTGCTCGCGCCAGTTGTCGCCCCACTCCGGCTGGTAGTATCGCTTCACCGTAAAAAGAAGCTGGCGGATGGTCTGCGGCAGCTCCCGTACCCACTCGTTATGTTCGTCGGTGTATTCGGGCGATGGTGTTAGCAGTTGAATCACCGAGCCCAGCGTGCGCTCCGGGCTCAGGATCGGCCGCCGGGTCCTGGCATCCGGAATGCGCCGCCGGTAGATGCCTGAGAAATCGCGGTCGAAAATCTTAGCCACCTGATCCATGTCGCGATGGTAGTCTTTGACGAACACCGGTCCCTTGAGTAGCGCGTTCGCGATGGACTTCGATATTTCCGATTTGCCGCCGCCCGACACGGTGCAGGGTTTGTGAACCAGAGTGCCGCGTGGCCGCGCGCCCACCAATCTCCAGGCCGTTCCGCCGGTTTGTTTCTCCAATCGAATACGAAACCCATTCGGAAGAAAATAGGTGGCATCCTTGCGCAATGTCAGACGCTGCTCCGCATCGCCGTTCCACCAGGCGATGGTTCCGTCCAAAACATGAAAGACGGATTCTTCCGGAACGTAGTAAATGTCGGAAAAGCGCTTGTCCTTCGCATACCCCTCCGGCATTGATTCCGCCAGATCGCCCAGTAGTTGCAGCGCGTTCGAATATTCCGCCTTCTTCAAGCTGACGGTTCGTCCCGCGTGAAATTCCTGGCCGAGCACGTAGGTGGCGAACGCAATAGCGCCTCCCGCGTGCTCCTCCTCGCACATCCCGAACAGATTGGCCGCGAAGCTGATCTGCGTTTTCACTTCTTTCTTGCAGTAGCCGTAATAATTGTCCGCCAGGATAGTCACCATCACACCCCGCTGATCGCGGCAAGTGATTTTGAACGCCGAGCCGCCATTGTAGAGCTCGTCTTCGGTCTCCCAGCACATTCCATCGCGGCGCTGGCGCGCAGTGGCCACGCTCGCATGCGGCAGCCCAACATCTTTTTTCCTGATCCCAACCAGGTGTGGCGCTAACACCACGCAGCCGGAATGCCCGGTCCAATGCATCGCGTCGAGCCCCGCATCATTCTCGGGAAGAAATGGATCGCCTCCGTTGCCGAAGATGCTTTCGACGAAATCGAGATTGCTCACCAGGCAGCCCGGCGCGATGAAGCGAATCTCCATCGTTTTCACTGGATCGCGCCCCGCCGCCGGACACACCAGCGGCCGCAGCAACAGCGACACGAAACAGCGTACGTCCTCATTCTGGTCAGCGGTGAACGGCAGAACCAGCATGCTGGCCGGCGGTTGGAGCGCCGCGGCCCACAGCGCCGCGAAGGCTGTCTTCGGCACCGCGATTTTGTCGGCCGGAACCGGCAGCCCACCCTCGGCGATGTGAAACAATCCTTGCGTGGTGCGCTTGTCGCTCTTCGGATTATGCAGTACCCCCTGCGCCACGCGATAGGACTTCAGACAGGGCGATGAAAAAAAATCGGCGCTGGCGGGCAGCGACATGATGCGAGCCATGCCTTCGCGATCCAGCACGAAGCTGTCTACCGGAAGTCGCGCCGGACGAACATCGCCCAGATAGCTATCCAGGAACGTTTGTATGCGAGTATCCGCCGGGCACAGCCGGTTGCCGAGCAACTGGTCCTTCTGATGATAGTTGCGCAGTAGCGGCCCGGCGATTTCCAGAAACTCCGGATCCGCCGTGCTCCGGCTGGTGGGCTGCCCCAACGCCAGGAGCTTCAAATTAATGTAGCGGATCAGTTCCGGATTGCGACTGGCGGGCGATTTCGCAGCGGCTGCGGCAGGCATCGTGTTCAGCTCCGGCAAAAAAATTCGGGGGACAAACACAAGGTCCGCAAAGCGCTCCACGAGGCGCGGCGGGAATACTCTACCAGCTTAGTACATCGCAATCCGCCAAAACGTGTTCAACCCTGTTACCGTAGAGTTGGAGTCGAATATGTCATCTGCGCCGGTTGCCTCACACAAACGGAGTCCTTCCGAAGGGATTGCAGATCCCGACATCTTGGAACGCGCTGCTCAGCGCTACCTTCAGATGTGCACCAAAGAATTCGTTGAAAAGTGGAACAGCGGATTCTTCAAGCAGCATCCGGAATTGGCACATAAGGCGGCTGATGTCGCGCTATTATTGCCACTGCTGAGTGCCAGGTAAGACGCCGCGCCAAGCCGTAACCTCGATCCACTCCAGAAGAACGCAGCGATTGTCTGCAAAGGTGTGCTTCGGGTTAACAATTATGACATATTGGACGAAGTCAGTGTTCTGACCTTGACGGATTCGGCGCCGTTGAGTGGCCGCGCCGATCTGTTGCTTTCAGTCGTCCAGCAGTACAAGATTATCCGAGATCCCGAGAACGGTCCATACAGGGTCACAACCGGTACTACAAATACGCCGTAGAAACTGAGGATAGTCTTGAGATCTTCGGCTATCACTGGCATCCCGAGGGATCCAGCCCCGTCGTCTTCCCCCACCTTCACATCGGTCCCGGAGTAGGGATCGAAAGGTCTGAGCTAACTTGCAAGGCTCACTTTCCGACGGGCAGAGTTGCCTTTGAGGAGGTAATTAAGTTTCTCATCGATGAATTCGATGTCCAGCCAGAGCGTGCTCTGTGGCAGGAACTCTCCGACAAAACCAAAGCGCTTTTCAAGAAACATAAGAGCTGGTGACCGTCTTGTGGTCAATCCCTTGCTCGGAAGCCAACGTGCAACTTCACTTGTGCGATGCCATCGAAACACAAGCTCGTGTGCCGAATCGGAACAATCGCGCTCGCGTTCTGTTCCGTTCTGAACGCACAGATCGGCATGCGTCCCAAATTGCCGCTGCCGAGCACCCATAAACCGCCCTCCTGTACCAACTGCGTGCGCGATTTAAGCGGTCGCATCTCGCCCAACCCGGGGCCTGTCCGCGCGTTTCGGTCTAACCACCCCTGCCCAGCCACCGGATCGGTGCATGGCCCCTGTCCGGGCTACGTCGTCGACACCGCACACGGAAAGCTGCGCTGGCGTACCATCGCACAAGTCGCCAAGGACCGTGCCAAGTGAATAGACGGCCGCGCGCCATTTGCCGCCCGCTGCCGATCCGCATAGACTGGATAAGTAACCAATCGCCCCCCGACTGCCGGGAAGGAAGCGTGTCCCCCAGTGCGCGCGTTTGGCCGTGGATGTCATAACTCCGTTTGTGTGACGACGAGCCATCTATTGTCTTAACGACAGGGAGTTTTTACCATGACCGACGCGGCCAGTGCTCGCGCTGCCAGTTACGTCCTCACCTTGGAAGAGATTGGCCATTTGGCGGCCGAGGGCGGCAAGCCCGCTGAAACGCTCATGAATGTCGTCGCACTGATTGCCGGCCGCTTTCAGACCGACGTTTGCTCTGCGTACTTGTTGGAACCGGATCGCGCGAACCTGGTTCTGGCAGCGACGCTTGGTCTTCGCCCGACATGCATCGGCACTCTGCGCATGGCGCTCAACGAAGGTCTCGCGGGTTTGGTGGCTGAGCAGGTGCGGCCGGTGGCTGTGGAACATGTCACCACTCATCCGCGCTTCAAGTACTTCAGCGAGGCGGGTGAGGAGTCTTACCAATCGTTTTGCGGCGTGCCGCTCATCGATCAGGGCGTGTTGCAGGGCGTGCTGGTGGTCCAAACCATTGAGGCGCGCGCCTTCACCGACGACGAAGTGCAGATGCTGGTGGAAGCCGCCGCGCAGGTGGCGCCGGTGGTCAGCGAAGCGCGAACGCTCGATCGCTTCATTGCCCCGGTGCAGGAGCGCCTGTGGTCCCTGGCGCGCAACCTGTGGTGGAGCTGGGATAACGATTCCACCAGCCTGTTTCGCGATCTGGACCCGGTCCGTTTCCGCCAGTTGAATCACAATCCGATCGCGCTGTTGTCGGAAATTCCGCTGGCCAAGCTGGAACGGCGCGCCGGAGAATTGGTGCTGCATGGCCGCATCAACTACGCTTATCGCCGCCAGCAGGAATACCTGCGGGCTGACCGCACCTGGGGCGCAACTCACGCCGGCGCGCTGCGGCCCCGCCCGGTGGCCTACTTCTCGGCCGAGTTCGGGCTGCATGAGTCTCTCCCGATTTACTCTGGCGGATTAGGCGTGCTTGCGGGCGACCATATCAAGAGCGCATCCGATCTGGATATTCCTTTGATCGGAATCGGTCTGTTTTACAGCCAGGGCTATTTCCGCCAGCGCCTGGATCGTGACGGCTGGCAGCAGGAGCAATACCTGCAAACAGACATCAGCCAGCTCCCCATGGAGCCGGCTATTGGCAAGAATGGCGAGCCCATCGAGGTGGAGCTGGTAACGCGCAGCGGCGTAATTCGTGCGAAGGTCTGGCGCGCCAAGGTGGGCCGGTGCGACCTGCTGTTGCTCGATTCCAATGTAGACGGTAATGCTCCCGAAGACCGTGAGCTCACCTCGCGCCTCTATGGCGGCGATGGCCGCGTTCGCATCCGCCAGGAACTGTTGCTCGGCGTCGGCGGATTTCGCGCCTTGAAGGCCATGGGCATCACGCCCGCCCTTCTGCACCTGAACGAAGGCCACAGTGGATTTGCGGTGCTCGAAGCCATCGCCAATCGAATGCAGGAAGAAGGGCTCACCTTCGACCAGGCGGTTCCGCGCGTATCCCGCGAAGTGGTTTTCACCACCCACACTCCCGTGCCCGCCGGCCACGACCGTTTTAACGCCGGTCTGATCGAGGAGCATCTCGGCCCGCTGCGCGAGCGCCTGGGCCTCTCCGACCGTCAGCTCATGGATCTGGGCCGCGAGATCGCGGGCAATGAGTTCGAAGAGTTCTGTATGACCGTGCTGGGCCTGAAACTATCGCGGCGCGCCAATGCGGTGTCCGCGCTCCACGGAGAGGTATCGCGCGCCATGTGGACCGGCCTTTATCCCGGCAAGCTCGAAGACGAAGTGCCGATCGGACATATCACCAACGGGGTCCACGTGCCCACCTGGCTCGCGCCGCAGATGTTCCGCATCTATGATCGTCACTTGGGCGCGGGCTGGCTGGAGAAGAGCGGAGAATCGCGCACTTGGGATGGTATTGAGAACATCGACGATGGCGAACTCTGGGAAACGCATGGCGCTCTGAAACTGCGCTTGCTCGAGTTTGTGCGGCGCCGCGCCGTGGAACAATCGCAGCGCCGTGGCGAATCGCCCGAGACGTTGCAAAGGCTGAGCCGCGTGCTCAGTCCGGATGCGCTCACCATCGGATTTGCGCGCCGCTTCGCCACCTACAAGCGCGCCAACCTGATCCTGGCCGATATCGAAAAGCTCGCGTCCATGGTCAACGATCCTAAGCGTCCCGTCCAATTTGTCTTCGCCGGCAAGGCGCATCCGCGCGACGAACCCGGCAAGCGCGTGCTGCAACAGATCGCGGAGTTGATGCGCGTTCCGCAGTTCGCCGATAAGTTCGTCTTCGTAGAAGACTACGACATCAATGTCGGGCGCCTCTTCGTGCAGGGCGTCGACGTGTGGCTGAACAATCCGCGCCGCCCGCTCGAAGCCTCAGGCACCAGCGGACAGAAGGTGGTTTTGAACGGTGGGCTGAATCTGTCCGTGCTGGACGGTTGGTGGGCCGAAGCTTACGACGGCCTGAATGGTTTCGCCATCGGGACCGGCCGGACGCATTCCAATATGAGCGTTCACGACACGCGCGATGGCGACGATCTCTACCGCACGCTGCGCGAAGAAGTGATCCCGCTCTATTACCAGCGTGACCGTGACGGTCTGCCCCGCGGCTGGATCAAGCGCATGAAGCGCACCATCCGGACGCTCGGCTGGCGCTTCAACGCCAATCGCATGGTGATGGATTACACGCTGAAATGCTACGTACCCGCGGCCGGCGGCACTTCGAGCGAAATGAGCTCGCACGGTTGATCAGCGGCCCGCCCGCCTCTTCATCCACCAGCCCGCTAGCAGCACGCCGATGGTTCCCGCCGCTTCCACTGCATACAGCCATGTCTTGCCAGGCGCAAATCTTTGCGCCACAAACGCGTCGGTCATGATCATTTGCCCCGCCACTCTTCCCAGTAGCGCGGCGCCGATGTAAACGATCACCGGATACTTGTCCATCAAGGTGGCGAGCAATCCACTGGCGAAAACTACCAGCGGGATGCTCACGCCGAGGCCGAACAACAGCAGCTCGAAGTTTCCATGGGCCAGCGCTGCAATGGCCAGGACATTATCGGTCGACATGGTCACGTCCGCGACGATGATGAACCACATCGCCTTCCAGAAGCTGGTGAGCTGCGTGGCCGAGTTTTCGAGCTGTGGCTCCTCACGAAACAGCCCGATGGCGATCCATAGCACCGCCGCGCCCCCTACAATCTGCAGGAACTTCACCTCCAGCAACCGGGCGGCAAAGAATGCCGCAGTCACCAGGGTGGCAACCGCGCAAGCGGCTCCCGCGATCAGCGCCCGCTTCCGAAGCCGGGGCGGTAGAGACTTGGCGGCGGCCGCGATCACCACCGCGTTGTCTCCGCTCAAGGTCAGGTCCACCAGCACGATGGAGAGCAGGCTCAGGATGAACTGCCAGTGCTCCTGGATTGGGTTCATCTCGGCTGAAGGGTCCCCGCAAAGCCATTCTAACGTGCCCGGAATGCATTAAACTAAATGGCGATGAAAACCCTCACCACTCTCGCATTCATCACCGCTGCGCTCGGCTCCGTATCTGGATTGCACGCGCAGACGCCAAAGCCCGTCCGCACGCAATCGGGCTTGGTCCAGGGCATTGCCGAAGACGGCGCCACGGTATACAAAGGCATTCCTTTCGCTACTCCGCCGCTCGGGGATTTGCGTTGGCGTCCGCCGCAACCGCCCGTCGCTTGGACCGGAATCCGCGCCGCCGACAAATTCGCGCCGGCGTGCATCCAGGTTTCCATTGCTTACCCCGCCTTGGGGATGGACGCCGTCCCGACCAATGAGGATTGTCTCTACCTGAATGTCTGGTCGCCGGCCAAATCCCCGAACGACAAGCTCGCGGTGATGGTCTGGATTTATGGTGGAGGCTTCACCATCGGCGGCACCTCCATGGCGTCCTACAACGGAGCCAATCTTGCGAAAAAGGGCGTGTTGGTCGTCAGCCTGGCCTATCGCCTGGGCGCACTCGGGTTCCTGGCGCATCCCCAGCTCACGCGCGAGCAGGAGGGTCACTCCGGCAACTACGGGCTGCTCGACCAGATTGCCGGATTGCAGTGGGTGAAGCGCAATATCGCAGCGTTCGGTGGCGATCCGAATCGTGTCACCATTTTCGGCGAGTCGGCGGGCGGAATTGCCGTCAGTATGCTGGCTGCGTCTCCACTCGCGAAGGGATTGTTCCACGGCGCCATTTCCGAGAGCGGTGGAAATTTTGCCCCTGCACGCCAAGCGAGCGAAGGCGGTGAGAACATGGATACGCTCGCCACGGCCGAAAAGAACGGCGTCGCGTTTCTTGCCAAGCTGGGCGCGGCTTCCATCGCCGACGCACGCGCCAAGACCGCCGATGTCATCCTGAAAGCCTCGCCTCCGGGCTTGGGCGGCTCATGGCCCATCTTCGACGGCTACGTCCTCATGGGCGATCAATACAAACTATATGAGGCGGGGCGCTATAACGACACCAACGTTCTGATTGGGACCAATTCCGACGAGGGAGCGCTCTTTGTCCCCGCCATCACTGCTGAGGCATATCAGGCCACCGTCCATTCCGGCTATGGCGAGTATGCCGGCAAAATTCTCGCTGCATATCCCGCGGGTTCAAACGCGGAAGCTCTCCGTTCCGCTCGCGATCTTTTCCGGGACACCGCTTTCGCCTGGCCCACCTGGACCTGGGCGCGGCTGCAATCCAAGACCGGCAAGGGCAAAGCGTACGTCTACTATTTCAGCCACCGGCCGGCCTATCCCAATGATCCGCAGTTCAAGGATTGGGGCGCGGCTCACGGCGGCGAGATCGCCTACGTCTTCGGCAACTTCCCGCCCGCCATGCCCGCCACGCCATCCGATCGCACGGTCTCCGACGAAATGTCGTCTTACTGGACGAACTTCGCCAAAACCGGCGACCCGACCGCAACTGGACTCACTCGCTGGCCCGCCTTCACCGCCGCGTCCGCGCAGGTGATGAACCTGAACGATCCGTCCAAAGCCGTGCCTGTCCCGAATATCGAGAAACTCCAGGCGCTGGACGGATACTACGCGTGGCGTCGCGCTCAGGCTGAGAAGAATCACTGAGGGCGGCGATTCGGAGCACAGCATGACCACCAGCCGTTCGTCCCGTCCCAGCTCAGCGCTCACTCGACGCCGATTGCTCGGCCATCTGGGCGCCGTGGGCGGCTCATCGCTGGTGATGACAGCGCTATCCTCGTGGGATCTGATGGCGGGCGATGCCGGCACACGTCCGGCGCTTTCCGGCCGCCCGAACAAGGCGAAGGTGCTGGTGCTCGGCGCGGGCGTCTCGGGCCTGGCGCTCGGATATGAGCTCTCCCGCCTGGGCTACGATTTCCACATACTCGAGGCGCGAGACCGGGTGGGCGGGCTGGTGTGGACGGTTCGCGGCGGCACCACGCACACTGAGATCGGCGGCGAGCGCCAGCAGTGCACGTGGGACCAGGGGCAGTGGTTAAACGCCGGCGCGTGGCGCATTCCATATACGCACACCGGCGTCCTGAACTACTGCAAGGAGTTGGGTGTCCCGCTGGAAATCTTCGTCAATGAAGCGGACGCCTCATACTTCTACTACGAGGGCGCCGCTGCCGGCTCGCTCGCCAACAAGCGCGTGCGCCTGCGCGAGGTCAAGGCCGACATCGTGGGCCAGGTGAACGAGCTGCTGGTGAAGGCCATCGATCAGCGCTCGCTGGATCTTCCGGTGACAGTCGAGGACCAGGAGCGGCTGGTGCGCTTTCTCGTGGCGCAGGGCTATCTGGATGCCAGCGATCGGCGCTACAAGGCTTTTGAAAATCGCGGCCCGGGCGACCCCTACCAGCTGAGCGCGCTTCTCCAGTCGGGATTCGGCAGCCGGATCAGGTCCATTGCTCCGCGCGAGGGGACCACGGCGGCGCCGATGTTCCACCCGATCGGCGGCATGGACCAGATCCCGAAAGCCTTCGCGCGTGCCATTGGACCGAAGCGCATCACCTTCAACGCTGAAGTGCGCTCCGTGCGACAGGACGACCGCGCTGCCACCGTCGCCTACCGCGACACGAAGACCGGAAGGACCCGCGTGCTCACCGCCGACTACGTCGTGATCTGTCTGCCCCTCTCGATCGTTGCAGGCTTCGACTGCCAGCTCTCGCCGGACACGATGGCAGCAGTGCGCGCGACGAGTCTCAGCAACAGCGCCAAGATGGGGTTGGCGATGAAGCGCCGGTTTTGGGAAGAGGACGACCAGATCTTTGGGGGGCACCTCTATTCCAACCTGCCGATCGGCGAGTTCTCGTATCCCTCCACCGGGTACTTTTCCCGCAAGGGCGTGCTGCTGGGCCTGTACACCAACGGCGCGGTGGCCAACCTGATCGAAAAGCCGATCGCCCAACGCGTCGAGCACGTGCTGACGCAATCGAGCAAGGTACACCCTCAGATCCGCCAGGAGTTCGAGAGCGCCTATGGCGTTTGGTGGCAGAAGGTGGAATACAGCCGCGGTGGCTTCGCGATGGCACCGCCGGCGCAACGCGCGCAGTTGTCGAAATTCGAGAACCGGCTGTTGATTGGGTCCGCGGCAACCGCTCCGTATTCTGAGCCTGACTGGCAGGAGGGCGCTGTTGCCGCCGCCTGGCAGGCGCTCACGTCATTGCACGAACAGGCGATGCGCGGCTGATCGTTTACCTCCGTCGATGTTTATGGGTTTCGCACGGCAGGCAGCGTAACCAGGTTGGGAGGATTGAGACACGTCGGGTGACCAAAACCGCTCGCGCTTTGGCTCAATGTCCCGACAGGGTCGAGCAAGCCCCCGTTGGGCGTGGGCGTGATATCAAAGAGGATATTGTCGGGATACGATGCGGAACCCGACACTCCGCCGACCGCTGTGGCGGCTGGCCCAAAATGATCGAGGTTCAGTGCGTGGCGCACCCGCCAAGCCACCATGTGGTCGGTGCAGGAAGTATCACCGCTCACGCCCACGCCGCCGATTTTCTTTCCTCCAGTGCTCAATAGGACGAGCCCGCCTCCGAAGACGTTCACGCCGCCGACACGACGGCCAACTAAAGGATCGATCGCAGTTCCGAACAACTCCGCATTTCCGGCATAGGCGGGTGTCGGATCGACCGGATTGCTGTGCTGGAGACCATAGAGGCTGCCGCCGGGTTGCACGGCCGAGTAGAGATTAGCGGTCGAAAGCGCCAAACCGTTCGGAAAGAGAGTGCCTGCCGGTATGTGCGATCCCTCGCCCACGCTGAAATCATTCGCCGTGTTGGCCTTTTGCGCGGAAATAACCCGGCTGCCGAGCCACTGGTCGGTATAGGCGGGGCCGGAAAACGCGAGAGCGCAAACGGTTCCGTCGTTGGCCACCAAAGTTGCCCACATGTTGAAGCCGAGGCCTCCATTGCCGGTGACGCCAACCGAGCTTTCGAGCGCGGATTGGAGCGCTGGCTGACTGGGCAGGCCTGCACAGCTGGAGAATCCTGCGGGGGCAGAACCCTGTGCGCGTGCCAAGCCCGCGACGCCGCTGATCACTGCCGTTACCAGGAACACCCGCCCTGCGACAGTCAGTCCCTGAGCCAAGTTTTTTTGCATCGGTATATCCTCTCGGTAATGTAGTTCTGTGGCGGACGAAGCCACCCAGAGAGACTCATTATGGCCTGTAATCAGCCTCGGCAGGCGCAAATTACGAGCAAATTCGTGCATGGTGATCGCCAGCGTCCTACGGGTTGCCAACGGCGGCTCACACTGGGAGCAGGCGTCGCGCTCGCCAGCCAAATTCGATATAACTTCGTTGAAGTGAGGTCACTTACCGGTCACTGACCGTCAAGTGACCTAGTCCAGACAGTGTTTCCTGACGTGCTCTGATAGACTAACGAATCGGGCAACACCTCCGACGTCTTACCACTGAACGGTGGTGTCCAAAGCCAGCCCCGTGTACATGCTGATTACGAATCCGCTGAACTCCTCCGCGCTTGCGTTTCCCATTCTAGAGTGCTTCCATATCGTCGGATTTGCGCTTTCGATAGGAACCATCGCGGTTGTCGATTTTTCGCTCCTGGGTATTGGGATGCGCCGCGAGAGTCCCGCGCAGCTGGCCAAGGATACCTGGCTTTGGACGCTCGGCGGCCTGGTGTTGATGCTTTTCTCCGGATTGCTGCTGTTCTCGTCGGACCCGGACATGTACTATCTCAACTGGGCCTTTCTCATCAAGATGGTTTTCTTTGTATCGGCCGTGGTATTTCATTACACGGTTCACCGTAGGGCGGTCTCTTCGGACATTCCTCCGGGCAATGGAAAAATCGTGGCGTGCGTATCGCTGCTGCTGTGGTGCGGGGTTATCTTCGGCGGAATTTTCATCGGGTTTATTTATCCCGGATTGAGTATCGGTTAGGCATCGCATGCTGCTCTCATTCGCCCAATGGATCCAATTCACGGCATTCTTTACCGCACTGCGCGGATCCGCTAACATCTACCCGATCGTGATGTCCTTGCATATGGTCGGGATCGCGCTGTTCGGAGGAATGATCCTGATGACGGATCTTCGGCTGCTGGGCTGGGCCATGCGGAAGCGATCGATCGCGGACGTGGTGGAGCAGTTACGCGTGCCGAAGCGCTGGGGTTTGCTGCTCACCGTTACGTGCGGCATCCTGATGGCCGGCTCCAAAGCCGAGGAGTATTACTACAACGCGTTCTTCCGGACGAAGTTGATCTTGTTCGCGCTCGTCATTATCCAGGAGTTGGTGTTCTATCGCAGCGTCTATGCCAACCCTGCAGCTTTGGATTCGTCGCCCGGCATTCCCGCAAATGCGAAGCTGGCGGCCGCGCTATCGCTGCTGCTTTGGACCTCAATCGCCTGCTGTGGCCGCGGCATCGGCTATATCGAGCCGCCCCTCGACAAGATCCACGCCCAGTTACGTTTCGTGAACACCGCCGCGCTGGTTGATGCGCGCGGGCCAAGCCTGCCAAAAGGATGGGACTACTGACATGTTTCTTCTACTCCTTCAAAACGCCATAGCGGACGCGCTCAATAGCTCCGAGTGGGTTTTTCCGATAGCCGAATGTTTTCACATCGCCGCGTTCGCCTGGTCTATCGGCTTGATCGCCATCGTGGACCTGCGGCTGTTCGGGGTGGGAATAGGACACTCCACGCCTCCGCAGATCCTGAAAGCCACGGCGCCCTGGACCTTAATCGGGTTAGCGGTGGTCCTGCTTTCGGGGCCTATTCTCTTCCTGTCCGACCCGCGGATGTACCTTCACAATCCTTCGTTCGTGTTCAAGATGTACGCGCTGGCACTGGCCATCATCTTTAATTACACGATTCATCGTAAGGTGGCTTCGTCGGATAGTTCGTCTCAAGGTGTTCGCGTGCTGGTGGGCGCGGTTTCCCTGGCCTTGTGGGTCAGCGTCGTTTTCGGCGGGCTGTTCATCGCGTTCGCTTAATGGGAGGACAAGAATGATTCTCGAACTTTTTCAGTGGCTTCAAAGCCTCGACTTCATGACCTTCATCCGTGAGTCCGGATTAGAATACCCCATCGTCATGAGCACGCACCTGGCCTGCATCGCGGTCTTTGGCGGAATGATTGTGATTACGGATCTGCGGCTGCTGGGTGTGGTGCTCACGGAACGGTCCATTGCGGACGTGGTGAACGGGCTGCGCTGGTGGAAGCGGATCGGCTTCGTGATCATGTTCTCGATGGGGTTCACGCTGTTCGGTTCAAAAGCGGCGGAGTATTATCCGAACCCCTACTTCTGGGTGAAGATGTCCTGCCTGACGCTGGTTCTCATTCACGCCCTCATCTTCCGGCCGCTGGTCTACAATCATCCGGAGGAATTGGATGCTTCGCCAGTCATACCCACTCGCGCCAAAGTGGCCGCAGCTCTCTCGCTCTTCCTGTGGACTGCGGTCCTCTGCAATGGCCGTCTCATCGGTTATTATGAGCCGCCGCAGCAAAAGGGACACGTCGTTACCCAAGCTGCCGGGCCGCAATGACCGTCCCCTTCTGGCTTCTGGATTCTGACTTCTGAATTTAGTTCTCCGCCGCTATGTTGTTGTAAATAAGTCGATTCGCTGGTCACTGACTGCGCGTTCCGGGTCATTGACCGACAGGTGACACCGTATGGAGAACACTCACAGCTTTCACATGGTAGTCTCGACTCCGTAACCCGAAGGTCCGGTATTTCAGATGACATACAAGCTCGCGATTCTAATTCCGGGGGGCCTGCTGATGTTGGCAACGGCGCCGATGTTCGGCCACCACTCCGTTTCGGCGGAGTTTGACGTGAACCGGCAGAACACGTACGCCGGAGTGGTTACGAGAGTTGAATGGAGCAACCCCCATATTTATTTTTATGTCGACGTCAAGGATGCCAACCAGCAGGTTGCGAATTGGGCCTTCGAGGGTGCGGGGCCGAATACTTTGGCTCGCCTGGGCTGGCTACGCGATTCGCTGAAGGTTGGCGACCGCGTGACGGTTATCGCCTATCCTGCCCGGGACGGCGCTTACGTGGCTTCGGCGCGGGAAGTTCGGCTTTCGAACGGACGAAAAGTACTCGCTGGGATGCCACCGGACCAAAGGCCCAGGTAGGTTCGGCGGGATGCCGAGAGGGAAACAGTTGCTTCGAAGATCGGATCGCATGAATATGTCAAGAATCGCCGGTCAAGCCATGGCTACCTTCTTTGCCACGGGCGCGCTGGCTTGGTGCGCTGTAACCGGGGGGATTTCCGGCACCGTATCCGATCCCACAGGAGCTGTGATAGGCGGCGTAAACGTGACCGCCACGAATGCGGCCCAGGGCTTGGTGACCAAGGTCACCACCGATGCCAGCGGTTTCTACAACTTCCCGCGCCTTTCGGTGGGTACTTACGATATCCAGGTGGAATCGCCAGGCTTCGCGCCGCAAAAAAAATCAGGTATCGCAGTGGATGCGGACGCCGCCGTGCGGATGGATTTTTCGCTTGCAGTCGCCGAACAGAACGAACAGGTCACGGTTTCCGAGAGCGCCAATGACGTACACGTGGAGACATCCAGTACGCAGGTGGGTGAAGTAGTCACCCAGAAGGAGATGACGACGGTGGCGCTGAATGGCCGTAGTTATACGGACTTGCTGGCGCTTCAGCCGGGCATCGTTCCGATGTCGACCCAAACAGCCCAATCCGTCGTCATGGCCGGCGCGTCGGTGGCCATCGCCCCGTCAGGCGGCTTGAATCCGGGTAACCAATCGATCAGCGGCCAGCGTGAGGACGCCAACGGATTTCTGGTCAACGGCGGCGACGTCAAGGAGTTGATGAACGGCGGCAGCACCATCATTCCCGATCTCGATTCCATTGCCGAATTCCGGGTTCTGACCAATAACTTCGACGCCGAGTATGGGAATTACAGCGGCGGAATCGTTAATGTCGTCACCAAGTCGGGCTCCAACGCGATTCACGGCAGCGTATTCGAGTTCTTGAGGAACACCGATCTCGACGCCCGCAACTTCTTCTCGCCGGAACGCGGCTTTTACCGGCAAAATCAGTTTGGCGGCACGGTGGGCGGCCCCATCAAGAAGAACAAAGTTTTCTTCTTTCTCGATTACCAAGGCACAAGGAACGCACAGGGGATCGATACCGGCTTAATTCAGGTGCCGACGCTGGCCGAACGCACCGGCAATTTCAGCGACGCTGCCGGCACACTGTCGGGTTTTGTCAGCGGACCGTACATCGCGAGCCTGTTGTCGCAAAAACTAGGTTACACGGTCAAGTCAGGCGAACCCTACTACACACCCGGCTGCGGTTCGAATACGTGCGTTTTTCCCGGCGCGATCATTCCGCAGTCCGCTTGGGCAGCGCCCACTTCGCATCTGCTTCCTTATATCCCTCTTCCGAACGATGGACCATCCACTTTTACCACCGGCGCCTACGGCGAAATATTGAGAGACGACAAAGGTAGTCTGCGCATTGACGCGGACGCCGGACGCTGGGGTTCCATGTCGTTTTATGACTTCTTTGACGACTACCACTTGACCAACCCGTATCCCAGCGGCCAGGGAGGCGCCACCGTTCCAGGCTTTGCGGGGCTCAATCTGGGACGTTCCCAGCTCATGAGCGTGTCCGACACGAAGACCTTCGGCCCCACCATGGTCAATGAGGTGCGTTTCAGCTTTATGAGGGATGCGAATAACGTCGGTCAGCCTGCGGAAGGCGTGGGCCCGAGCCTGGCGTCGCAAGGATTTGAAACCGGCGTCGGGACGCCCGGCATCGTGCCCCTGGATCCGAAGATCGAAGGCATCGAAAACGTGATCTTCAATTCCTTTGTCATGGGTCTCCCCATCACGAACTTGTCGCAATTCAACAACACCTGGGCCTGGAACGACATCTTTACGAAGGTTATTGGCACGCATACGCTGAAGGCCGGATTCATCGGAAGCTATGAGCAAGTCAACGTGCATCCCGATCCGGAATTCAACGGAGGATTTACTTTTGCCGGACAGGAAACCGGAAACGACTTCGCGGACTTTTTCGTCGGCGTAGCCAGTCTTTTCAATCAGGCCAGTTCCCAGGCGTACTACCTCCGCCATCACTACGCCGGCGGTTTCGCGCAGGATAGCTGGCGCGCCTCGAACAGTTTGACGATCAACTATGGAGTGCGGTGGGATTGGATGGCATATTGGTCAGAGAAATATCGGCAGATTCCAACGTTCATTCCCGGCGAGCAATCACAGGTCTACACGCAGGCATTCCCCAGCCTGGTCTATGTCGGCGACAAGGGCGTCCCGAGTACGCTGGTTCCCTCCCAGAACAAGTTCTCGCCGCGCCTTGGTATTGCATATTCGCCGGGCGCCACAGACGGCTGGCTTCGAAAGCTCACCGGCGGACCTGGCAACAGCAGCATCCGCGCGGGCTATGGTATCTACTATTCGGTAATTGAAGGCAACACCATGGCAGTCGACGAGCCACAGCCGCCTTATGGATTGAGCTACACCAGCCCCGGCCCTCCCTTGTTCGCCACGCCATACATGACAGCGGCCAACGGACAGTTTCTGGGCAATCCATTTCCGTTGAATGTTCCCTCACTGAACACGTCGATCAAGAATCCGAACACGACCCAGAACTTCTCGATCTTTATACCGCAACAGGGCATGACTGCTCCCGTGCCATGGGACACCTATCCTTACACCGAGCATTACTTTCTGTCGTTCCAGAGGCAATTTGGGCAAAAAATGATGCTCAGCGCCAGCTACGTCGGCAATCAGTCGCATCATCTGCTGCTCGTTTACTCCGCCAACCCCGGCAATCCCGGCTTGTGTCTCGGTCTCAGCCAGCCCAACGAAGTTAAGCCGGGAACGGCAACGTGCGGGCCTTTCGGCGAAGAAACCACGTATATTAGTGCATCCGGGCAAGTGTACAACGGAACGCGGCAGGGGTTGGGACCGGATTTCGGCAACGATGACTACGACTCTACGATCGGGAACGCCAACTACAACGCGCTCGAAGTCACGCTACGCTACACCACGCCGAGCCTGAGCTTCCTGGCCGGATACACCTGGAGCAAGTCGATTGACCAGGCGTCGAGCATTTCCGATCCCGGGAACCCGTATAACTTCTCCGCCACGCGCGCGCTTTCTGCCTTCGATATCCCGCAAAATCTGGTGGTGAGCTATCAATACAATCTTCCGTTCGACAAGATCGCACACATTAAAGGCCTGACCTCGGGTTGGCAGATTTCAGGGATCACCCGCCTTAACAGCGGTTTCCCTGTTTCACTGCACTCCGACGGCGACAATTCGCTCATGGGAAGCAATCCTAACGGGGTGAACAATTACAGCCTGGACTTGCCGGACTACAACGGCCAGCCGTTGAATATCAACAGTAATGCGGGCAGAAACGGCCAGCCCTATTTCAATATCAACGCGTTTTCGTTGAATGCTCTGGGCACTCCCGGCAACGCCAGCCGCCGATCGTTCATCGGACCGGGCGAGATCAACTTTGATCTGGCGCTGTTGAAGACGTTAAAGTTCACCGAGTCAAAGATCCTGCAGATCCGGCTGGAAGCCTTCAACGCATTTAATCACGCCAACTTCTTCGGACCGTTGGCGGTGAACGGGGACATCAGCAGCAACCTGTTCGGGCAGGTCGTGAACGCCGCTCCACCGCGGGAAGTGCAGGTGGCGGCGAAGTTTTTCTTCTGAATCGATTATGCCTAAAGTGGCAAAGAAGCACGCAGCAACGCAATCTACCTCTGGGCCTCAGGCTCGCCGCAGACGCGTCCGCAAAGGGCCCAATGCGGTTCGCACAGCGCTGCTCTCCCTGGCCCTGTTGGGCGTCTGTCAGGCCCAACCGCCCGGGCCAAAAGGGGCTAAGACTCCTGCCGCGGCGGCTCTGAAACCTGAGGTGAAACCTGAGGTCACTGCGGACTTGCGGCAGCTCATGCGCGGCATTCTATTTCCCAGTTCCAACGTGATCTTTGCCGCCCAGGATGACGATCCTGCGAAAGTACCGCCGGCCAAGGACCCCGCGTTGTCTCCGAATCCGCTTGCGAGCACGTATGGAGGCTGGATGGCTGTCGAAAATAGCGCCCTGGCGCTTTCGGAAGCCGCGAATCTCCTGATTCTTCCGGGACGGAAATGCGCGAACGGCCTTCCGGTCCCGATGAACAATCCGGATTGGCCCAAGTTCGTCCAAGGCCTGCGGGAAGCCAGCCTGGCCACTTACAAGGCTGCGCAGTCCAAGAATCAGGACAACATTTTAACGGCGGCGGGGGACCTGACGACGGCATGCTCCAACTGTCATGATAAGTATCGCGAGAAACCAACCTTGTCGGACCGATGCAAGTGATGAACTCTGGTTTGTTTCGGGTCGTCGTTATCCTAGCCATCGTCCTGGTTGTTTCCGCGGTTGGGTTTCCTGGCGCCGCCAGCGCTCACAATGTATCGAAGCGCGACGCATCCTTCGTCCAATCGAATAAAGGCGCCGCAGTCGCTGCCTTCGTTTATTTGGGCGCGAAACACATGCTGACGGGCTACGATCACATCGCTTTTCTGATTGGCGTCATCTTCTTTCTTTACCGGCTGAAAGATGTTGTTCAGTACGTCAGTCTTTTTACATTAGGACACAGCATCACGCTGCTGGCGGGCGTGCTCGGAGGGTTCCACGCAAACCCATTCGTCATCGACGCCATCATTGGGTTCTCGGTAGTCTATAAAGCATTCGATAACATGGATGGCTTCCGGCGATTCCTTGGATTTGAACCCAACACCAAAGTCGCTGTTTTGATCTTTGGCTTGTTCCACGGATTCGGTCTGGCGACCAAGCTCCAAGAGCTCGACTTGGCTAAAAATGGATTGGTCACAAACATTATCAGCTTCAATGTCGGCGTAGAGATCGGGCAAGTGCTGGCGCTGACGGCGGTGCTGATCGCAATCAGCGTGTGGCGCACGCAGAAAAGCTTCTTGCGCGATGCCTTCGCGACGAACACCGTGCTCATGACGGTTGGATTCATTCTGATGGGGTACCAGGTTGCCGGTTATTTTCAAGCGGTGTAATTACCAAGCCTATGGTCGAACAACAAGACATAAATCAAGTGCAGGCCCCATCCAAGCAGGCCATCGCAAAAGCCACCGGCATCGCCTTGGCCGTGGCGCTAGTAATTCTCTTCGTTGCGATCCTTCCGGCCGAGTATGGAATCGATCCATTAAAGACGGGCCAGGCTCTTCATTTGACCGATCTGGCGAGAGCAACCGAATCAAAAGCTGAATCGAAGCCCGCGGTTGGCGCTCGTCCCGTCGCCGCGCCGGCCGGCATCTATGCCGCGCAGCCCGCCAATTACAAAACCGACAGCGAGGACCTCTCGCTCATGCCGGGCGAGGGCGTGGAAATCAAGTATCACATGCAGAAAGGGGCGGGCATGCTTTATTCCTGGAAGGCTACCGCCCCGGTAGCTTTCGAGTTTCACGGCGAGCCCGACAACAAACCGAACAAAGACTACTTCGAAAGCTACGAGCTGAACGACAAGGTTGGCTCCGACCACTCCTACGGATCGTTCATCGCGCCATCCACCGGCATCCACGGCTGGTTCTGGGAAAACAAAGGCAAGAAGGAGGTGCAGATTCATCTGGTCACCGCGGGATTTTACGACAACGCGAAGATGCTGGCGGGCGACGAGAAAGTGGATCTGACAATCCAAGATGCAAAGTGATGGGAGACTGGGTTCTTAAGAAACATGGCACCGCTGGCCTTCCTGCAATCGAACCCAATTGCCGACCTGCTGAATAATACCGAATGGGGCTTCGCGGTGGCAGAGTGCTTTCATATTGTCTTTTTCGGCGCGGCCATTGGGACCATTATGATAGTGGACCTGCGGCTCCTGGGTCTGGCGTTTCCACGGAAAACTTCCGCCAAACTACTGCAAGATACCTGGGCTTATACGTTGATCGCGCTGGCGGTGACGGTGCTTGCCGGGATGGCGCTATTTTTGTCGGACCCGCGCATGTATTACTTCAGCCCGTGGTTCCGGTTCAAGGCAGTAGCGCTGCTTCTGGCTATCCTCTATAACTACACCATCCACTCCAAAGTGGCTTCGTCCACCCCGTCCCCACGTGTGGGCGTGGTGGCAGGAGTGATTTCGGTATTGCTGTGGATCTCGGTTGTCACGGGCGGGCTCTTCACGGGACTTCTTGCGTGATGTCTATGGAACTCGCGCAAAACGGAGTGCGGCGCGAAACAGTTCCTGGAATCGTCTGGCGTGCGCGCCGCACCCTTTGCGCTTCTAAACTCGTGGGGAGGCCGTAATTGTCGCTCTATTCCGTATTCGAATGGATTCAGAGCACTGCTTTGATGACCGCCGTAGAGCAGACTCCGTGGGTCTATCCCATCATCATGGCCACGCATCTGTGCTGCATCGCCCTGTTCGGTGGCATGATCCTGATGACCGATTTGCGCTTGCTCGGCTTAGCCCTCCGCGATCAGAGCATAGCGGAGGTGGTGAACGGTCTGCGTCCGTTTAAGCGCATCGGCTTCGTGATTATGGTCACCTGCGGCCTCTTGATGGCCGGCTCGGAGGCGCCGACGTATTATCCCAATCCTTATTTCTGGACCAAAATGACGCTCCTGCTGCTAGTCGGAGTCCACGCTCTGGTTTTCAAGCCCATCGTGTACGACCACCCTGAGGAGTTGGACAAGTCCCCGGCAATACCGACACGCGCAAAAGCCGCTGCCATGCTTTCACTGATCCTGTGGGTTGGTATTCCGATCCTCGGGCGGCTCATTGGATATTATGAACCCGGCGAGGGAAAGGCCCCCCAAACCGTCACTCATCGCTGAGGTTGCCGAGAAAACAAAATGAACACTTACCGGCTTATCGAATGCCTTCTCCTCCCGCTGGTTCTTACCGCTCCGGGATTTGGCCAAACACTCAAAGTGGTAGCCATTGCGAACCCCGCCATCCAAGGTAGCGTGGAGGCGCATTGGGGAACAGTGCAGGATGGCAGTCCGCTATTAAGCTGGATTGAGCCGCTCCCGGGCGGCGCCTATGCCCTGCGCTATGCCATCCGCCACGGCGAGCAATGGTCCGAGCCGCACACCATCGTCCGGAACCGCCACTTCTTCCGTCAGCCGGCGGAGTCACCGTCAGTGATTTCCTTTTCCGCCGGAGGGTTTCTCGCGGAGTGGGTTGAGATACCGAACGATAAGAGTGAAGCCGAGGATGTCTATGTTTCGGCGTCCAAGGACGGCATTCAATGGACCGCGCCCGTGATGGCGAATCAGGATCGCAGTCCCGTTCAGCATGCCCTGGTGTCCATGGTTGCGAGCGGCGAGCGGGAAGCCTCGCTGGTTTGGCTGGAGGCATTGAAGGGCGAGGACGCCCCATCCGTTTTGAAGCGCACCGTCGTTAGCAGTGACGGCAAGGTGGTGAAAGAGGAAAACCTGGATAAGGACGTTTGCACGTGTTGTCCGACCAGCATCGTCAGAACCGCCCGAGGTCTTCTAGTGGCTTATCGCGGCCACACTCCTCAAGATATTCGCGACATCGCTGTCATTCGATTCGAGAACGGACGCTGGTCGCCCTCGAAGATCCTCAATCCCGATAAGTGGGAGATCAACGCATGCCCAGTCAATGGCGCATTCGCCGCAGCCAAAGACAGCAAGGTGGCCATCGCCTGGTACACGGAGGGAGGCGACAAACCCCGGGTTCAACTCGTGTTCTCTTCCGACGCCGGGGGCACGTTCACTAAGCCCATCGCGATCAATGTAGGCGATGCTCTCGGCCATGCCTCAACCGCTCTGAACAACGACGGTGGCGCCTTCGTCTCCTGGCTCGAGGAGGGCGATAAATCATCCCGCGTCCTGGTGCGCTACGTATCGGCCGCCGGCGCCGCCGGCCCCACGGTTCAGGTCGCCGACGGCTCCACTCAGAGCTTGGGCTATCCCCGGCTGGTGCATGCCGGCATTGGGACGTGGATCGCCTGGGGCAACTCCGCAACCACAAAGGTGCAAACCGCGCGACTGATCAAGTGACGCCGCGGCAATAATCGATGTAGGCTGGAACGAACGGAGAATGGATGAAAAGGTTGCTGCTATCTGTCATGATCGCCGGAATGTTCGGGATCGCTCTCAGCGCGCAGGATGCCACGCACGGCGGGACACTCTACAAGCAACAGTGTGCCTCCTGTCACGGCGAGGGTCTCGAAGGGCGCAGCGGCCCACCTCTCCAAGGCGGGGATTTCCGATCCAGATGGCCAGCTTCCGATCTCATCGACAAAATCAGAAACACCATGCCGCAGGATAATCCCGGCAAGCTCACTGGCGGCCAGGCAGCGGATCTCGCCGCGTATATTCAACAGAGGGGCCAGGGGTCCCCGAATGCCGTGCCGAATGCCGCGCCCGCCACTGCTTCCGCCGCCTCGCCCCTATCCGACTTCCGGGCGGCGGGCAATCTCTCCCAACTCATGCGCGGCATCATGTTCCCAAATTCCAATATCCTCTTCACGGTTCAGACCCACAACCCCGCCGAAAAGAAGAAGGCTAACGACGCCGCGACCACCGACGGCGGGTTCAACTGGAGCATGTGGGGGAGCGATCTGTATTCCGGGTGGGAAATTGTCGATTATGCCGCCATCGCTTTGGCCGAGTCCGCGCCATTGATGCTGACGCCCGGGCGTCGATGCGAAAATGGCAAGCTGGTTCCGGTGAACGATCCCGACTGGATTCGATTCACCAAAGAAATGGCGGAAGTGGGAAGGGCTGCTTACCGAGCGTCCCAGACCAGAAACCAGGAGAAGGTGAGTGACATCACCAGCGATGTGGCCGATTCCTGTCAGCACTGCCACCAGGTCTTTCGCGATAAAATCCGCCAGGGGAGGCCGGGCGGCGCTCCCAACAAAGAATTCCGCTGCACGAAAGACTAAGAATCTTCAGTATTAGCGGGGCGTCCCGATCGTTTTATTTGGTCCGGCCGTCCTGCATGGGCTTTACTCCACGGCTTTATAAAGACGTTCGTCCAGAGGACCACCCGAGATCGGCGCAAGGTTGTTCCGGTATTCTTTCGTGTGAGCCGCAGCCGCATGCGCCTCGATTGTTTTCGCGGTCCGCCATTCTTCGATAACGGTGAAATGATTCGCCCGCATTGTGTGCTGTAAGACATCGAACCGGAGATTGCCTTCTTCTTTCCGGCTGGTTTCGGCCAGCTTGCGAAGGAGGTCCGAGGCGCTTGTGCCCTGGGCGCCGATATCGACATGTGTGATCACGAATGTGCTGCGGCCGCTTTTGTCATTGTGAGCGGCGCCCAAAGACAGAGTCTTGTAAGGCCGCTGGTCGTAATCGCTCAGCCTCATCGAGTCGATCCTATTTAGGAAGTCCTTGGCATTTCCCGATGCGGCATGGGTATCAAGGTCTCGGCTGTTGGCCCAGGTTTCCATGATGCAGAAGTGTGCGGGACGTCCGGCCTGCTCGAAGAATTCGATCCGCTGGAATCCGTCATCTTTTCGGCTTGCATCCCTGTACTGCTTGAGAGCAGTGATCGCTGCGGTTCTGGATGCCGGTAGGATATCGACATAGGCGACAGTATAGGCGGTGCTATCCGGCGGCGCCTGCGCGGCGAGAAGTGCCGTGCTAATCAGCGATAGGAGCAGTCGTTGCATTCCAATATTTCGCATAAACGATGACACGATCCGTAACTACGTAGTCTATACCCTGGCGACATCTTATATAATGCGTAACGTCGGATGGGAGCTCCTATGAAGCAAACAATCGTTGCATGGATTTTCTTGTGCGCCCCTATAGGCGCATTTGCTCAGCAACCTGAGGAGCGCGGGCCCGGCAAGGGACCAGCGCCGCAGCCTCCCACACTTATCTTTAAGGAGACCTGGAAACAAGCTCCTGGAAATGTGCCGGTAACGCAAGACTTCGTAACGAACCCTGATCTGCAATTGACACTCTACGGCACCGGCAAAGAAGATTTCGGCGTCACCAGTGAAGGCAATGTGCCCCATATTTGGACGGGGCTCTGTGCCGCCGCCTGCGCGCTCACGCTAAGTCAAAAGGAGAACTTTATCGATCTCACCGGCAAGGCGAAAATCCGCTGGTATACCAAGACGTCCGGGTTCCATGAAGTTCGTCCCGTTCTGAAACTCGCCGACGGGACGTTGTTGGTTGGCAACCACGTCGATGCGAACATGCTGGACTATCTGGAGAGCGAATTCTATGTGTCCGACGTGCGATGGCTTAAACTCGATCCAGCCACCGTGCGGACGAAGGGGACTCTGCTCGATAAGGTAGATCTGAGCAAGGTCGACGCTGTCGGTTTTGCCGATCTGAGCCCCGGAAGCGGCCATGGCACCGGCGGCTACTCCGACGTCGCCTGGATAGAGGTTTACGGAAAGCCGGTCAAGCGCAGTCCGGCGAATGAGTCACAGTAAGCAGCGACAGCTTCAGCCGCGCGTCAGCACCGCGAAGAGCACACCCAGACGATTTTCACGGAGATTGCGAGCAAGATTGGCGGTCATGACTGGAAAGTCTGGGCCCATGACCAACGCGAGGTTTAGTCCACTCTGCGGCTGGGCGCCCATGACAGTCATGAACCAGTCGATCGCCACTTGAGTGTCATCGCGCCACAGAGCCGCCTTGTACCCGGCGGATTCAAGGGCTGTGCGCGTTTGGCTCTCGGTCAGCAGGAAGCTTGTGGAGGTGTCGCGCGCCCAGGGAGCAGGATACACCACATCGCCGTCGCGAAGCACCAGGTCGTAGATCACCAACTGGCCGCCGGGCGACAGTATCCGATGCAGCGCGGCATAGAGTGCGGTGCGGTCCTCGATGTTCATTGCCACGTGCTGCAGAAATACGGCATCGCATGAAGCATCTTCGCAAGGCAGATGCTGGGCGTCGCCCACCTGGAACGTTACGCGATCGGACAGGCCGCAGCGCGCCGTGAGATACGTAGCCGCATCGATGAACGCAGGGCTCAGGTCGACGCCAGTCACCTTGCAGCCGAAAGTCGCGGCGAGATAGCGCGCCGGACCGCCGAGGCCGCAACCCAGGTCAAGCACGCGCGTCGATGGTTCCAGCCGCGCCGCCGCGGCCAGCTCGCCCGTGGCGAGAATGCCTCGCGTATGGAACTGATCGAGTGGAGCGAGTTGGGCGACGGTCAGTGCCTGACTTTCGGGCGCAATGGTGGTGAGCGCCGACTGGATGCGGTCGGTGAGGCCAGTGGCGCCATAGTGTTCGCGTACTTGGATGTTGGTATCGATCATATTGTTATCGATCATATTGGCATCGATCAGGGTTGTTCTCCAGGGTGTTTATTGGGCACCCGGCGCAGCAAAAAATAGAACGCAACTACGTGCGTGATCATCAGCAAGGGCACGTAGATAATCGGGATCGCGTAGGTGGCGCCAGTTGCCCCGGCATCGCAGGCAGGTCAAGTTGAATGGCGTGGTAGTAATCCACGATGATGTCGGTTGCGCCCACGACATTGAACGCGACGACGAAAGACCAAAACAGCGCACGTATCCTTGCGGTGAGAAGCGCCAGAATGGCGAGCACTCCGGTTGCAAAGTCACCGTAGGCGGCGAAGGTGGCGAAACCGGCGGGCAGATTAGGGCCAACGACACCTGGAAGGATGAAGACCAGCCCGAAGAATCGAAAACTGTGCAGTGTAGCGATTGCACGCTGGGCATCGAATCGGTTCGCTGCTTTGAGCCAGGGCGAAAGGTATACGCTGAAGCAAAGCAGCCACGCCACATAACCCAAGACAAGGTGAATTTGGAAGAGAGTTTCTGGTGACATTCAGGTCTCCCGAGTACTACCGTTCTCCGTTCACTCCATAGGATGATATGAATCATCCCATGGATTCGGATCTTTTTCGTCCGGCTCAGGATGGAGCACCCAGATTGCACCTTGGGATGATTCCAAGCATCCTATAACCATGCGTTACGGGCCCCAACATAAACTCGAAATCCATCAGAAGATTGTGAAAGATGCCTCCCGCCGCGTCCGGGCCGAAGGCTTAAACGGCGCCGCGGTTTCGGCCGTTATGAAAGACGCCGGCCTGACGCATGGAGGTTTTTACAAGCATTTCAAGAGCAAGGACGACCTGCTCGTGGAGTCGCTTCGTGAGGGCTTCCGGGAAATTGAGGATACGCTGGCGCATGCTGCTGAAGAGTCGCCGCCCGGGGAGGCATGGAAGGCAGTTGTAAGAACCTACTTGAGCCTGGAACTTTGTGAGCATCCCGAGCGGGGCTGCCCCCTGGCGGCACTTTCACCGGAACTGGCGCGAGCAGATAAGAGGATCAGGCCGAAGATTGTGGCGGAATTAGTGAACTACAAGAGTCGGATGTTGCCGTTCATGCCTGGCCGGAAACCCGCGGACAAAGAACGCGCTTTCTTTGCGATTTTTTCGACGATGATCGGGGCAATTGACATTGCCCGACTGCTGCCGGATCGAGCGACGCGAGAGAAAGTGCTAGCAAGCACAAGAGAGTTTCTGATGCGCAGCTTTTGATCCGGTAGCCCCAGTTAGCGCGCGTGGTTCAGTGAGTTGATCCCCGCACCACGATGGACCCTGCGGTGAGCATCCACGGACAGTGCTGATAGTCTGAGATGTGTTCCACCCGTCCGTCCGCTCCGATATCGAGCCGAACGATCCCTTCGATTTCCCACTCGCCATTGCGCTCGTTTAGGAGAATAATCGACGGCTTATCGTCCACCTCTCCCATCGAAAGGCGCCAGGTTTGCTTCATACGAGAGTAGACGCCAAGATAGCCGCCAGCGGCGAAGCTGCCCGAGTATCGATCGGCGACCAGCAGGCGGGCATCGGCGCTGATCAGTTCACGCAGCCCGTCCCAGTCCCGACTGTTGAATCTGTCGACGTAAAGCTGAAGAATCTGTGTGTTCTCGGGCGTCGAGCCGTGCCTGGTTGACGTCTGATCCTGCAACGATTCCAGCTTCGACCTGCCGCGATTCAAAGCCGCCTTCACTCCGCCCACAGTCGATTCGACGAGCTCCGCAATCTCCTCCAGTGAATATTCGAAGACATCCTTGAGCAGCACACACGCACGCTCCTTGGGCGGGAGGTTCAGCACCAGATGTTCGATCGCAGGGCCGATTTCGGGGCCGATGGGATCGCTCGGGTCGACGAAGTCCGGCTCCGCCGCCGCTGTTTCTGCCTCCACCCGCACACCGCGGCCTCGCAGAAAATCGACGCACTGATTGTGTGCAATGCGAAAGATCCAGGGGGCGAGTGGACGCGTTTCGTCCCATGTCTCAAGGCTGCGGTAAGCCCGAAAAAGCGCGTCCTGCACCACGTCTTCGCCATCTGTGATCGAGCCGGTCATCCGCGCGCAGTAGCGGTGAAGCCGTGGCCGAAGGGGGCTGATGGTTTCCAGAAATGCGAGGTATCGGGCTTCGAACTTTCCGGTGTTTTCCATATATCCACTCGCCTTGCGCAGCCGGGCCTCGGCGGCCCGCTCACTCCTTCCTCGCTGGATCTCCCTTACCCTTAGTGATCAGGCTCCGCAGGCTCTCGCTGACATAGAAACCCCAGGCGCCGGAGCAGCCGCCGTAACACTCGATGGCCGGCACCAGACCCACGTGGGTGAACCGCAGCTCGGTCTTATCGCCCTTCCAGCCGATGTCAAAGACAATGTCCGTGCCGTCCCACTCCGTCTTGTCTTTGACAAAGTTAATCTGGCCGTCGACGACATGCCAAACGACTTTCTTACCAGGCAGGAATTCAGTGATCTTCTGCGTGCTGCGGTGAAGGTCTTTGTGATGGAACCGGAATTCAGCGGCGAGCCGGTCCGTATCGCCTTCAATTTCCTCCGACCACCAGCCACGAACGTTGTTAATTGCGTTGAAGACTTCTTCGGGCGACTGGTCCACTGTAAAAGAGGTAGTGTAGTCTTTCGTATCCATCGTTTGTTCTCCTTCATTCGCTATTACGGGCGTCGATTCAAAAAAGATACGTGCATTCTCATCTCTCGCGATTTCTGTCATCGCTCGTTCCCTCGGTCGCCCTTGCGGAAGGCGGCTTCTCCAACGTCGGATACCTGGACCCACTTCGCGTTAGGCGACGCCTCGGCATCGTAGTTATCGTGCCAGTTCCACCATTTGTACGGCGGAGTCTGGGGATAACCCTCGGGCGAGTCCTCCCAGGTTTCCTGACGGCCGATCGGCGTCAGGTCCAGGTAGCTCCAGGTGGTTCCCATCGCTTCGTCGCCGCGGTTGTTGATGAAGTAGGTCCGGAACACCCTGTCACCGTCGCGGAAGAAGACATTGTGGCCGTGCCATTCGTCGACGCCGAAGTCCTTGTCGAAGCTGTCGGTGATGGTGTACCACGGTATTTCCCATTCCATCCGCGCCTCGAGACGCACGATGTCCGCTTGCGCCGCGCGCGAAGCATAGGCGAGCGTGGTGTCGCGAGCGTTGAGATGGGCCAGGTGCGCCACCTGATCGGCGCCCAGGGAGCAGCCGCGGCAGGCATGCTCGGGCCAGCCGAACACGCCCGGCTCGAAGAAGGCGCGATAGACGATCAACTGCCTGCGGCCCTCAAACAAATCGAGCAAGCTTAGCTTGCCTTGGGGTCCGTCGAACTCGTAGGTCTTCTCTACTGCCATCCACGGTATTCGGCGGCGCTGAGCGGCCATGGCGTCACGGGCACGAGTCAATTCTTTCTCTTTGACGAGTAGCTGCTGGCGCGCCGCCTCCCACTCCTGCGGCGAGACGATCGGGGGTGTGTTCATTGCCATCTTATTTCTCCTGTACTTTCTGAAACCGACTGAGGCGGTTCGCGGTGAAGAGGTCTTTGAATTTGCCGATGCACACCGCGAGAATTCCTCCCGCGGATCCGGCCCCGGCGACTATTGCTGCTGTGCTCGCTATGCATACTGGGCACATATGTCGTTCCTTTCATCGCTAACTACGGTTTCCGCGCGGAAAAAGATACGTCCACTCGCTTCAGGAAAAGATCGAGCGTGCCGCCTTGCAATAGTACGGAAAAGACGACCACCAGATACGTCGTTGCGAGAATCCAGGTGCGGCTCTGTTGGTCCGGCACAGAAAGAGCGAGTGCGATAGATAAGCCGCCGCGTAAACCGCCCCAAGTGAGAGTAAGGAGCGAAGATCTATGTCCTGGCTGTAGCAGCCGCACCAATCCTAAAACGAGCGTCACGACGAGGAGGCGAACGGCGACAACGGAAACGATCGCAAGTCCGGCGGACTCGAAAGTACGCGGGGTGAACGGTATGACGAGCACTTCAAAGCCGAGTAGGACGAAGAGGATCGCATTCTGGACTTCATCAACGGCGCGCCAGAATCTATCTATGGATTCGTGCGAAATTTCGACGTGCGGATGATTCATGTTGAAGCGCCTGAGCGCCAGCCCGGCTGCAACTGCTTCCAGTGGAGCGGAGAGACTCAATGTTTCAGCCAAAGCGTAGCCGCCTAATGCGACGGAGAGAGTGAGTAATATCTCGATCTGGTAGGCTTCCACGCGCCGCATAAGTTCGGAAGTCACCCAGGCGAGAGCAATGCCCGCGAGGAGGCCCCCGCCGGACTTCAACAACAGGGACGCCCCGATCTCACCGACGGAAGGAGCTTCACCCCGCGAGGCCGCCAGCACGGCCAGAAAAAGGACCGCGCCAATGCCATCGTTGAAAAGCGATTCCCCGGCGAGTTGGGCCTGTATATTCTTGGGAACGCCAACCCGATGAAGCATTTCGAGTACGGCCACCGGGTCCGTCGGAGAGATCAGTGCACCGAATAAAAGGCACTCGATCCAGGGGGCAGCGATCCCAAGTAAAGGCAGCATCCAGTGCATTACACCGGCCAAAGCCGCGGTTGAGAGTAGTGTGCCGAAGACGGAGAGCAGCCCCACCGCGAGTTTTTCGTTGGAAAGATAGAGGAGGTCTAAAAGAAATGCGCCCGCGAACAGGAGCAAACCCAGCATCCCGTGAAGGATTAAATCCTCAAACCGGATACGGCCCGCAAGACTCACAGCCCCAACATGCAAATCGGGAAAGATGCTACCCAACACGATCATCATGATGGACGAGATCACTGTAAGCAGCATTGTGCCAATGGTGATCGGAAGTCGAAAGACGCGAACACTCAGCCAGCCGAAGATAGCTGCTGCGGTGACAATGATGCTGACAAGCGCAAGAGTGGTCATGGCCCTGAGATTGAGCCTACTCGATTCAAACGGATCGAAAACTGGTTGCTCTAGCAGCGTGGTGGGCGGTCCGAAAGAAAAGAGACGAGACCCACCACGCTGAAATCGAAATGTACTTCAATAGTTCTACGGGTTCTTATGCGCCAACCGACTGCATGCTGTGTCGGCGCCGGTGGGATCGATCGCTACGTTGCCTTCTTCAATGCTGGCTATCTTGCCTTCCTTATCCACTACGAACGTCGCGCGGTTGGCCACGCCTAGCGCGGTGATCAGGATCCCGTAGGACTCCGAGACCTTGCGCATGTGATCGCTGAGGACAGGGTAGGTGACGTTGAGTTCCTTTTTCCAGTGCGCCAAGGTTGGCGTGAAATCGGTGCTGATCGCCAAAACCTGCGCTTCATTTGCATCAAACTTTGCGATACCAGACTGGTACGCGTTCAGTTCCTTCGTTCAACCACCGGTGAACGCGGCCACGAAGAACGCTAGGACAACGGTTTTCTTGCCGCGAAAATCGGACAATTTCACGGGTTTGTTGTCCGTGTCGGGCAGGGTGAAGTCGGGAGCCACGTCGCCGACTTTAAGAGTCGTCTTGGGCGGATTGAAACCCGGGGGCTGGGCTGAAAGAGCCGCAGCTATGGTGATGCCCGCCAGTAACGTCAAAATCGATTTCATATTTCCTCCTGATGGAAATGGGACTCTGCGGGAAGCGTACCATGATAAGGGTAAACAAAGTGATCAAAACACTCGTTGTCGCCGTGCTATTCTGCGCTAGCCTTGCTGCACAAACGTCCCCGGCCCCGACTTGGAAAGCATTGAACTTTCTGATCGGCACGTGGGAAGCGACAACCCACGGCGGTTCCGCCGGCGCCGCAACTTCCGGCACATATTCCTTTCAGCTGGCGTTGCGAGGTCATGTTCTCGCGCGGTATTCCAGCAATTCAGGATGTAAAGGGCCGGTCGATTTTGATTGCGAACATGGAGATCTTCTTTATATCTATCCAGACACTCCCCGGCAGTCTTACAAGGCGATCTACTTTGACAACGAAGGACACGTCATTCACTATGATTTGTCCATTCCGACGCCTACCTCGGTGGTCTTCTTGTCCAGTCCAGCTCAGGCTGGACCTCAGTTCCGGCTGAGCTATGTACTCAAAGGGTCGACCATGTATGGCAAGTTTCAGATGCGTATTCCCGGCGACATCGAATTCAAGTCCTATCTGGAGTGGGAAGGAGAGAAGAAGAACTAGTGGCCTGTCGCAGCGAGTCCGTTAGTATGGCCCAACCGCTCCCTTCGGTCACGGCTCAGTGTCCAATGTGCTTAACGGAGCCGCGACCGGAGGGAGCGGTAGTAACGATCTGGCTGCGACAGGCCGCTAGCATGTCCTGGCAGACCGAGGAATGAACATCGCAAAGTCGAAAAGGTTCGCAGATACTCCCTGATTTCATGGTTTCCCTTAACGCACCCATGATTTGACAACAGCGGCCAATAGGAAAGCAGTACTGAGCGCCTCAGCTACAGCACGCCGGGCCACAGCACTCCTTGGTAGAGATTTCACGGCTGGGTTTGATGGCTCTAATAAAAGCGCTCATGAATTTGTTTTCCACCTGCGGCGCGATCGCGTCCACGTTGATCCCTTCGCCCGTCAAGAACTGGCGGGCGTCTTCGATACTGTAAACACGGGTGGGCTCGATGTCGATAGCATCGAATCCGGCCTTGGCCAGCTTGCCGATATATTCGTGATCCTGAAGCGCCCCGGCAATGCAGCCAACCCACATTTCCATGCTGCGGCGCACCTCGCCCGGCACGTCGCCACGGACCACTACGTCGGACACCGCGAAGCGGCCGCCTGGCTTCAAGACTCGGAAACTCTCGTGCAAAACCCGGTCTTTGTCGGCCGATAGATTGATCACGCAGTTCGATATGACAACGTCGACTGAGTTATCCGGCAACGGAATGTTTTCAATTTCACCTTTGAGAAACTCGACGTTCTCGATCCCCGCTTTGCGCTGGTTCTCACGGGCGAGGGCCAGCATTTCATCGGTCATGTCGAGGCCATAGGCTTTGCCGGTGGGGCCAACACGGCGGGCTGACAGCAAGACATCGATACCGCCACCCGAACCGAGATCGAGCACCGTATCGCCAGCGTTCAGCATGGCCAACGCGGTCGGGTTGCCACAGCCGAGCGATGCCTTCATGGCTTCCTCTGGAATCTGCCCGGCCTGGCTGGCGTCGTATAAGTTGGACGTGATCGGATCGATGCAGCAGCCATCGATGTTCGCGCTAGCTCCACAGCAGGAGCTGCCCCCGGTGGCCGCTCGCAACGCGGCCTGGCCGTATTTCTCTTTCACCATCTCTTTGATTTCCATGATCTGACTAAGTGCCTCCTATTTACACAGCGTGACGATCGCCTCAGGTTTGATGGCTTTGTTGCGGGTGCAGCATTCGGCGTAGAGAAAACCCAGCAGCTCTTCAAGCGCTTCGGTGTTGGCCGTGTACCAGAGGAAGGTACTCTCCCGGCGGACTTTGACCAAATTCTCGTTCTTGAGCTTTTCCAAGTGGTGCGAAAGAGTTGAACTTGGAATTCCGAGTTCGCTCTGGATTTCACCAACCACGAGGCCCTCCGGGTGCGCGGACAGAAGGAGCTGCATAATCCGTAGACGCGGCTCTGTACCCATCGCCGTAAACATGTCGGCGTACCTGGCGACTTGTTCAGCGCTGCTCTTCGATTTTGCGGCGGCCATATTTCGACGATAGCGGAAGTACGGAATAATGTCAAGAGGACAACCGGCTTCGCCGACGGATACGATGTCGGGGCGATCAAGTACAACTTCGGGTTTTTGTTGCGACTTTGTTCCGTCGCGTACATCCAAGTACCTAAGGTGCTCAGGCCCGGGTGGCGACGCCCGTGAGCGAAAATTGTCAGGAGGGAGTGGTTTCGATGCCAACCGCAGTGGTCATCGGGCTCGATCAGTCCACGCGATACGAAGCGTTGATGCGCATCTCGAATTCTATCCGTGCCTGTAAGGAATCCGGGGATTTGTTCGAAATCCTGGTGCACGAGCTCGGGAAGGTTATCCCGTTCGATGCAATCGCACAGTTCGAATCGGCGACGAAGATCCGCTGGCACTTCGGGCCCGTGTGCCGGGCGCCGCAGCACCGGGCTGGTGAAGAAGACGGCGAAACGTTGCCCGCTTACGTCTATCGCACACAGGAAACAATCGTGCTGGACAGCTGGGAGACGGATGCCCGTTTTCCGGTCAAGTCAAATATCATGCGGGAAACTGGGCTGCGATCCCTTTGCGCGGTGCCGCTGACAACGGCGCATCGCAAACTCGGCAGTCTGATCATTGCCAGCGTTCAGCCGGGCGCCTACGCTCCGGAAGAGGTTCGGTTCATCAGTCTCGTGGCCGATCAGATCGCTCTGGCAACGGACGATGCGATTAACTTCGCGAATTCTCAGAGGGCGCAGGAGCGATTGCAACTGCTGCTCGATCTCACCAATCGCGTGGCGTCTCATCTCAACCTACGGGAAGTTCTGCGTGAAATCTCGGCGCAGATTCGCGGGGTCATGCAGTGCGACGGCGTTGGAATCGGCCTTCCAAATCCCGAGGACGGGAGGTTTCGGATCTACGTGCTCGACTTTCCGAACGCGCCCGCCGATCTGGAAGAAGGTTACGAACCCGATGAAGACAACCCGGTTGCGGCGGTGTTTCGAAGCGGTGAGCCCGTTATTCTTACCGGAGAGAAGATTACACGACTGAAGATCGCCGCCGACCACGGGATTAGATCCACCGTGCATGTCCCTCTGACTGGCCGCGGCGGAGTGGTTGGAGTGCTTTCGCTAGGCGCACAGCGCGAAAATGCCTTCTCGGTCAACGATCTGGCATTCCTGACTCAGGTTGCCCGACAGTTGGCTCTTGCGATCGAAAATGCCCTCGCATATGGGGAAGTCTCCGAACAGAAGCAGAAACTGACACTGGAAAAGCTGTACCTCGAGGACGAACTGCGCAGCGAGGGCCAGTTCGAAGAAATTATCGGCAGGAGCGAAAGCCTGCGGCGCGTGCTGGATCATATTGCGACCGTGGCTCCCACTGACTCCACGGTGCTGATTTATGGCGAAACGGGCTCGGGCAAGGAGCTGATCGCGCGTGCCGTTCACAATCTCAGCGCTCGCAAATCAGGAGCCTTCGTGAAATTGAATTGCGCCGCCATTCCTACCGGGCTGCTCGAAAGCGAAATGTTCGGGCATGAGCGCGGGGCGTTTACCGGCGCAATTTCGCAACGGATCGGCCGCTTTGAGCTGGCCAATCGTGGGACGATTTTTCTCGACGAGATCGGTGATATACCGCTCGAGCTGCAGCCCAAGCTTCTGCGCGTCCTACAGGAGCGCGAGTTCGAACGCCTCGGCTCGACGCGCACCATGCGGTCGGACGCGCGTCTGATCGCGGCGACGAATCGCGACCTCGATCAGTTGGTCGCCGAGGGCAAGTTCCGCTCGGACCTCTATTATCGGCTCAATGTGTTTCCGGTGCGCGTCCCGGCGTTGCGGGAACGGCCGGAGGATATCCCGCTTCTGGTGCGCCACTTCGTCCAGCAGTTCAGCCGGCGTCTGGGTAAGGCGATTGACGCCATTCCCGCCGAAACGATGACGGCGCTCACGCGCTATGCGTGGCCAGGCAATATCCGCGAGCTTCAGAACGTGATAGAACGGGCCGTTATTCTTACCAATGGACCAGTTCTGAGCGTTCATATCGACGACCTGCGCGCGCCCAACGGCACAGCGTCCAGCACAACTAATGGACACGCGGCTTCCATGCAGATCTCCGCCGCATCTCGTCAGGATTTGCGTTCGGCGCTGGAGGAATCCGAGCGGCAGCACATCATGGCCGCACTGGAGCAGTCAAACTGGGTAGTGGCCGGTCCGGATGGGGCCGCCGCACGTCTGGGCCTGAAACGCTCGACGTTGCAGTCGCGCATAGGGAAGCTCGGAATTCGCATCTCGAGAACGGGCGCATGACGCTAATGGCAGACGACCGTGGTTCGCAGCCAGGAACAGACCTTGTTTGGCGCTTCCCGCCTCGAAATATTGGCGACCGGTTTGCCGGCCAGATTGGCAGTTAGTTCGCGCAGCCCGATGGCTTGTGCCTTGCGGATCAGAGCGGGATCGGCGCCCAGCAGAGTAGCTGCGTCTTCCATTCGCATACCTTCGAAGACGCGTAGTAGCAATACGGCGCGGGGAAACAGATCGATCGCGAGCAGAGCTTGCTGCAGGTCTGCTTTCGTCGTATCGGGATTGAGCGACCAGTTGCGCGGAGCTACCGAACCCCCGGCGGAAGAATTGGCACGCGCCAACTGAGTGCGGCGCGCCGAATCTGCAAGCTCATCGTGGATCGCGGTCAGAGCCCTTCCGATCACCAACCGCCGCTGCCAGCCCCGCATCCAATCCGAAAAGAACGGACTTGCATAGTCCCCCGAGACAGCAGTGTCAGCGGCAATCTCGATACTGAGATCCTCGTGTCCCGTCAAAAGGAAAGCCAGCCAATACAGATCGGCAACATGGTTTCTGGTGTCGTTTTCGGTAGTCATCACTGTTGCTCCGATGCCTTATAGAGCACTTCTATGGCCGATTCACGTCGACTCGAAATTATTTTTACAGAAGCGGCGGCAGTCGCCTAACAACTTAGTCACGTTCGGCACCTGCCGAAATCCCCGTCCATCTGCCGATAACTCGGCGGCAAGCGCCCTTAGATCTCGTGAAAGCTCTGAAAAATGAGTGTCGAGCCTTCGGCACCCGAGATGCCTTTCTTCGACTCCGAAAAGGCGTTGCGATATGTTTCGAGTCAGTTATTCCGATACAGCCGACGGGCAACGTTGGAGCCTGCATGGACGACTGGCCGGCCCCTGGGTGGATGAATTGCGCTCGTGCTGGAAGTACGCGCGCGACCTGGCGCCCCTGGCCCACGCGATCGTTGACCTCAAGCAAGTCACGTTCATCGACCAGGCCGGTCAAGCGCTCCTCGCCGAGATGCGAAGCGCCGGCGCTGAGCTCATCGCGACTGGAGTGGAGCATCAACATTTGCTCGCGATGCTGGACAACCACACAAGCCCGTCGGCGCGCGGAACGGCGCCTCAAGGAAGAGACAAATGAACAGCAAACAGAGAATTCAGATCGGAGCAGCCGCAAGCCTGCTCATTATTGTGGCGATCGTCTTAATTACTATCAGCCGGGAAAAGAGCGCGGCCGCGGACACACCGCCACCGCCGCCTGAGGTCCAGGTTGCGGCCGTCGTCGAGCGCGATCTGCCGGTCAACCATCAATGGATCGGCACGCTGAACGGATTGGTCAACGCAGCCATCAATGCGGAGGTTACCGGATATCTTTTGCGGCAGGATTACGCCGAAGGTTCTTTCGTCCACCAGGGACAATTGCTCTTCGAGATCGATCCGCGGCCCTTTCAAGCCGTTGTCGATCAGGCCGCGGGACAGCTCGCTCAGGCCAGGGCGCAAGTGACGCAGGCTCAAGCGGTTCTCGCCCAGTCGCAGGCGCAGCTGGTGAGTGCCGAGGCGAATCAGCGCAAATCGCAGCTTGACGAAGAGAAGTATAAGCCGCTTTTCGAAGATAAGGCAGTCACCCGGCAGGACCTCGACAATTCTGTGCAGACCAATCAATCCAACGTGGCGCAGGTAGCCGCGGCAAAGGCTCAGGTGGAGACGTCGAAGGCGCAGATTGAAGCAGCGGCCGCGGCGGTGAAGGCAGCCGAAGCCAATCTCGAAACGGCAAAGGTGAACCTCGGCTTCACCAGGCTGACATCGCCGATTGACGGGATTGCCGGAGCGGCAACCGTTCAGGTGGGTAACCTGGTGACCCCTTCGAGCGCGGCGGTGACTACGGTATCCACACTGGATCCCATCAAAGCGGTCTTCACCGTCGGCGAGCAGGAGTATCTCAGTCTCACGCGGGCGGACGCGCTTCATCATTTGCAATTGAAGCTGATCCTGGCCGACGGGACCACGCATCCGAAGGACGGCCGGTTCTCTTTTGCTGACCGTCAAGTGGATCCCAGCACCGGCGCCATCCAGATGACAGCTCTGTTTGCGAATCCCGGCAACATCCTGCGTCCTGGCCAATACGCGATGGTGCGCGCCGTCACCGGAGAGGACAAAGGCGCTCTGCTTGTTCCGCAACCAGCGGTGAGCGAGCTTCAGGGCGGCTACGAAGTAGTGGTGCTGGGTGATGACAACAAGGTGGCGACGCGGCAGGTCCAGGTGGGCGAGCGCGTGGGAACTCTGTGGGTGATCACCAGTGGACTGAAGCCGGGCGACCGTGTCGTGGTCGAGGGCCAGCAGAAGCTCCGGTCAGGCATGCGGGTGCAGCCCAAGCCGTACCCCGCTAGCTAACGGCGCGAGCTAAAGAAGGAATTAAGATCCATGTCCAATTTCTTTATCAGACGGCCCATCGTGGCGATGGTCATCGCCATTCTCACGGTCATTGTCGGCGTGATCATGACGGTGACTTTGCCGGTGGCACAATTTCCGAATATCGCCCCGCCCGAGATACGGACGACCGCCACCTATGTCGGCGCGGACGCGAAAGCTCTGGAACAGTCGGTGGCCACGCCAATCGAGCAGCAAATCAATGGCGTCGACAATCTGGATTACATGTATTCAGTGAACGCGACCGGCAGCAATAGCACGACGTTGTTCACCGATTTCGATCTCAAGACCGATCCCAATATGGATCTGATCCTGACGCAGTCTCGCGAGCAACTGGCTTCTGGTCAGCTGCCGCCCGAGGTGAATACTTACGGCGTGACGATCAAGAAGGCGACCACCGCTCCGTTAATGTTGGTGGCCATCTACTCGCCGCAAGGAACTCACGACGCGACGTTTCTCGCCAACTACGCCTACATCAATCTGAACGACCCTGTAGCGCGCTCTTATGGCATTGGGCAGACCCAGATTTTCGGAGCCGGGCAATATGCGATGCGGCTGTGGGTGAAACCCGATCAGCTGGCGAAGCTGAACATCACGGTGACGGACATCGTCAATGCTATCCAGGCGCAGAACACGGTGAACCCGGCTGGTCAGGTGGGTGGCGAGCCCGCTCCCGGGAAACAGCAATACACCTATGCCGTTCTGGCTCAAGGACGCCTGACGTCGCCGGAGGAATTCGGCGACATCGTGGTTCGCGAAGCGCCCAATGGCGGAACGGTGCGAGTGAAGGACGTGGCCCGGACAGAGCTCGGAGCGCAGAGCTATAGCTTGGCCGGCCGACTTAACGGCAAGCCCAGCGCGATTCTCGCCATCTACCAGTTGCCGGGTTCGAACGCCGTTCAAGCCGTGGCGGGCGTGCGCAAGCTGATGGCGCAGATGAAACAGAGTTTCCCCGAAGATATCGATTACGCGATATCGCTGGACCAGACGAAACCGGTTACCGAAGGCATGAAGGAAATCGCCGAGACCCTGATCATCGCAATCGTCCTGGTGATCTTTGTGGTTTATCTCTTTTTACAGGATTGGCGATCCACGCTCATTCCGATGCTGGCGGTGCCTGTTTCGCTGATCGGAACTTTTATGCTTTTCCCGATTTTCGGTTTCTCCATCAACACGCTTTCGATGCTGGGCCTGGTGTTGGCTATCGGTCTGGTGGTGGACGACGCGATTGTTGTGGTGGAGGGAGTGCAACGCCACATTGAGGAAGGCCTGGCGCCTAAAGAGGCGGCTCATAAAGCGATGGAGGAACTCTCCGGCCCCGTGGTCGGCATTGCTCTGGTGCTGGCGTCCGTCTTCGTACCCACCGCTTTCATTCCCGGCATCACGGGAAGGCTCTATCAGCAATTCGCGCTGACTATGGCGATCTCAGTGCTGCTTTCGGCCTTCAATGCGCTCACTCTGAGCCCGGCGCTGGCGGCATTGTTGCTGAGGCCGGCCCCGGCTGAAGGCGGTGAGCGCCGCGGACCGGTCGGAAAATTGTTCGGCGTCTTCAATCGCTATTGGGAACGGGCGACGGTGGGCTTTGTCCGTTGGTCCGACGTCGTCATTCGCAAGGGCGCCGTCGTGCTGTTGGTGCTTGTGGTGTGCGGCCTGGCCGCGCTTTTCTTCGCGAAACGGCTGCCTTCCAGCTTCCTGCCCGATGAGGACCAGGGCTACGTATATGTCAGTCTGCAGCTTCCCGTCGCCTCATCGATGGAGCGCACCAGCCAGGCGGCCGCGCAAGTGGAGAAGATTCTCGCCAGTACACCGGGCGTCCAATACACCACCACGGTGGTCGGCTTCAATCTCCTCAGCTTTGCGCAGACCACGTACAATTCCTTCTTTTTCGTCACATTCAAACCTTGGGCCGATCGCAAATCCAGAGACGAACAGTATCACGCCATCGAGAATCGTCTGAACCGCGAACTCAGCAAGCTGCCCGTGGGCACCGCTTTCACCTTCTCGCCGCCCTCGATTCCCGGCGTAGGCACTTCCGGCGGATTTCAGTTTGTGCTTGAGGACAGGGCCGGCAAGGACATCCCGTTCCTGGCTGACAACCTGAACAAATTTCTGACGGCGGCCCGAAAGCGCCCGGAAATCGGGAACATCAGCACCACGTTTCTGCCCAGCGTGCCGCAGCGATTCATCCAGGTGGATCGCGAAAAAGTGCTGAAGCAGGGCGTAGCTTTAGGCGATGTTTACCAAACCATTCAGGCCTACATGGGCGGCCTGTTTATAAATTACTTCAACGATTTCGGACGCACCTGGCAGGTATACGTGGAGGCTGAGGCCCCTTATCGATCCGATACAGACACCCTTGGCCAGTTCTACGTTCGGAACGGCCAGGGAACGGCCGTGCCGCTGACGGCTTTAGCGAGCTACCAAAAGCGCTCCGGCCCAGAATTCACTCTGCGCTACAACGAATACCGCGGCGCGCAGATCAACGGCAGCGCCGCTCCCGGCTACAGCTCGGATCAGGCCACGGCGGCGCTCGAAGAAGTCTTCCACCAAACCATGCCGAGCGAAATGGGCTTCGACTACATGGGCATGTCGTATCAAGAGCAGAAAGCGCGCCAGGGGATTTCCTCGTGGGTGATTTTCGGCTTCTCTTTTATCTTCGTGTTTCTGGTTCTTGCGGCACTTTACGAGAGCTGGTCTCTTCCGTTCAGCGTGCTGCTGAGCACGCCGGTGGCGGTTCTGGGCGCCGTTGCCGCGCTTTGGCTCCGCCGTGTAGTGCTGGGTGCATTTGTCCCGGCGTATATGGTGCAGCTCGAAAACGACGTTTACCTGCAAATCGCTTTAGTGATGCTGATTGGCCTTGGCGCGAAGAATTCGATTCTGATCGTGGCGTTCGCCAAAGAGGAGTACGAACGGGGCAAGCCTCTGGTGGACGCCGCGCTCGATGCGGCGAGAATTCGCTTTCGCCCGCTGATGATGACCGCGCTGGCCTTCATCGTCGGCTGCATTCCGCTGTGGATAGCATCCGGCGCCGGGTCCGTCGCGCGCGAGATCATCGGCACCGCGGCAATCGGAGGCATGGTGGCGGAAACGTTTCTCGGCAGATTCTTGGTTCCCGCCATCTTCGTTGTGGTCGAGAAGTTGTCGGGAGCTAAAGCGATAACACCGGGCACCGATCCCCTACCTTCCCCGGCTCAAGGAGACTGACATGAGAACGTCCTTCTATATTGCAATTACTATTGCGGCAGTAACGCTGGCCGGATGCACCGTCGGCCCCAATTACAAACGGCCGCAGATCGCCGTACCGCAAAATTTTCGCGCGCCGGATCCGCTGCCGGAACCGCAGGCAGCTTCGCTCGCCGACCTGAAGTGGTTTGAAGTTTACCGCGATCCGCAGCTCGACGGTCTGATCAAGGTGGCTCTGGTTCAGAACTACGATCTGCGCGATGCCGTGGCGCGCGTTGACCAGGCACGCGCGAATCTCGGGATCACTCGCTCTAACCAATACCCGCAGGTAAGCGCTTCCGGAGATCTCCAATTTACACGCTTGTCGCGGGATGGACAATTTCCGCTTCCGGCGTCGTTTGTCACCAATCAGAACCGAAACTGGGGAGAAGCCTCGCTCAACCTTCTCTCCTTCCAAGTGGACCTCTGGGGACAGTTGCGACGCGCGACGGAGGCTGCGCGCGCGAACCTGCTGAATGCAGACTGGAACCAGAAGACTGTAATCAGTACCGTGGTGAGCCAGGTGGCCACCGATTACTTTCAATTACTCGAACTGGATTCCGAGCTAAGGATCTCTCAGAACACGCTCGTGACGCGACAGGAATCTCTCAAGCTGACGCTGGATCGCGAAGAGCACGGTATCGCCACCGAACTCGACGTCCGTCAGGCCGAGCAACTCGTCGAGAGCGCAGCCGAGAGCATTCCGCAGTTGAAGCAGCAGAGCGAACAAACCGAGGACCAGATGTCCTTGCTGCTCGGGAACCCCCCCGGAGGTATTGAACGCGCGCGTGGTGTTAGCGCGGATTTTGTTACGCCAGAGGTACCTGCCGGACTGCCCTCGGCATTGCTGGAACGACGCCCCGATATCCGTGCCGCCGAGCAGGCGCTGATTGCAGCTAACGCCAACATCGGCGTTGCTAAAGCCGCGTATTTTCCACAGATCAGCTTGACGGGCTCAGTCGGCGGCCAGAGCTCATCGTTAGCCAAGCTTTTCTCCGGCCCGAACGCGGTGTATAGCTTCGTGCCTCAACTCACCCAACCGATCTTCACCGCCGGGCGGCTGAAGAACACTGTGCGGCTTGCTGAGGCTCAACAACAGGATGCGCAGATCGCGTACGAAAAATCGATCAGCACGGCCTTCCAGGAGGTCTCGGACGCATTGATCGCGCATCAGCGAACGCGCGAGAGCCGGGTGGAGCAGCAGAAACTCGTAATCGCGCTCGAGGTCCGCAAACGGTTGGCTTACCGCCGCTATGAAGGCGGCGTGGATACGCAGCTCAACGCGCTGGATGCCGACCGTGATCTGCTCTCGGCCCAGTTGACGCTCGAGCAGATCCACTATGCCGAAGTTGTCAGCACGGTCCAACTTTACAACGCCCTCGGCGGCGGTTGGCAGTGAGGATCTAAGAACAACTTTAGTTCTTCGTAAACAACGATTCCGACGCACCGCTCATCGTCGAGTTCGCTGGCGCTGAGCGCCCTTTGTCGCGGACCTTGGCCGAATTCAGCGCTCATTATAACGCGCTCCGGATCGCCATTAAAACAAGAGTTTCAGCGCCAGTTGGACTGACCTCGGCCCTCCAATCTGATACAGCGGATTGAGGCCGCCATTCTGGCCGTCGCTTCCGAGCGACGCTCCCAGCATTTCGGTCGATTGCCCGAATTGTGGAGAACTGAGATAGTTGATCGGGCTTCCAAAGTCAGTTCGAGAGCAGCAGGTCTGGAACGAGACCGGAGTCTCGTCCCGCTACTGCCGTGCGAAAACGACCACGCCGTTAGCGGGTATAACAATTGAGGCTGAGGCGCTGAACCCATGCATCCCGGGGCCGTTGGCCGAGACACCGCCTCCGTTACCAGCCACTATTGGGTTCACGAAATGATCATAGACATCGCTATTGAAAATCTCTTTCCATGTCCCCGCGAATGGGAATCCAATTTGATATCCCCAATACGTGCTCTCCGCAAATGAAGCAATCACAATTACGTCTTGGCCCGTCCCATCCAGCCAACGGTGGAAAGCAAGGACTCGATCTTGGTCGTTAACGTAGAATGGGTGAACCAAGTCGCCGCGGGTCGCGGGCTGGTTTTGCCGCAAACGGAGCAAGTCCTGTGTAAAACGGAGATGATCGGAGGCGACGTGGTCTGCGTCGTTCAACCGATCCCATGCAATTAGATTGGGTCCGGCTGGGTTTTCATCCCACTGGTGGTCCTCTAGAAATTCCTGCGCCATGAAGAGCTGCGGAATACCGGGCGCGGTTAAGAGAATAGACATCGCGACACGAGTACGGCTGCGCGCATACCAGGAACGATGATCTGATCCGTCCGCGAGTGCGGGAATTCGGGGATTGCGACCCGCTTTGACCAGGTCGTGATTCTCTATGCAAGTTACGGCCCGCCACGCGTGGTCGAGGTTTGGCGGGTACAGCACATTCGCTATGGCCGTCATGGAAACTCCAGAGTTAGCGCCGAAAGAGGCCGCCCCAACAGCGCTTCTTAAGGCGGAGCGAAGCGCATCGTGTTGCACAACATCGAAACCAGCGCCTCCGGTGACAGTTGGTGCGATAACGGGATTGACGACGTTGGGAATATCGGAGAACTCTCCCGGCCAGAATTCGGCGTTTTGCAGCACCCTCGCCTGTAACTGGCGATTTTGATCGGTAAGCTTTCGGCAGAACTCCCATCCACTACCCTGATTGGTGGACAGCAGTATGCTGATTTCGTCGTAGCGAAAGCCGTCGACGTGGTATTCCTCAATGAAAAACCGTGCGTTGTCCAATAGGAATTGACTGACCGGGTCATTCCAAAGGGCGAATGCTAATCCGCCGGTCCCACGCTCCTGGTCTGTGAAGTACAGACTGTCGTTGTTGTTGCCGAGATTCGGTAGCCGATCCAAATAATAGATGCAATTGTCATCAGCTTTACCACCTGAAGAGAAACCTCCTGCGTGGTTATAAACAACGTCGAATGCTACCCCCATACCATGTAGGTGGCAAAGATCAACCAGAACCTTGAGCTGATTGGGACCGGACCGAATATCCCTCAACTTCAACGGGGGCTTCCCCTTTTCGGCCAGTAGACCGTTGATTGTTGTTAAATAGCTCGCTAACTGTGTGTCGTCAGTGCAGACGTAAGGGAAGTCAGGCGAAAAGAGATCGGCTCCTTCGTAACCCATTCCCGGATTGTCTTCTTGTTCATCGATGGGCAGGGGTTGCAGCATATTGCATCCGACGCCTTCGAGGTATGAAATTTTACCGACAATATCGAGGAAGTTTGACGCTACACCGGGCTTCTCTATCGCGTAAGTGCCGATGTGAAGCTGATAAATCACCATCTCTGAAAAATCGGGAGTGCGGAAGTCTCCGTCGTGCCAGGGATACGCATTAGCGTCTCGCACAAGACTGTTGCAATTGGGAAAGCCGTTTGAATCAAGCTCCCGGGCGCGAGGATCGCGTTTAGGACCTTTCGTGCCCGATGCCGCTGGACCCACAACGAAGAACGTATAGGGGCTGTCTTCTTGTGCGCCCACCTGGAAACCTTCCCAAAATCCGTTGGCATCTTTTTGCATCAGCCTGTCATCCGTCGGCTGATTGAAGATAGTGCCGTTGAACGTCCCGTAGAGATAAACGGCGGTAGCGCGAGGGGCCCACACGCGAAACGACGCTCCGTTAGAGACGAGGGTTGCGCCCAGGGGGGTGGAAGAGGAAATGTTCTGTTGCGAAAGCATAATACGGCCTCTTTTCGCTTTACATATTGTGCTAAGGGTACCGCAGTTGAGCTCCGCAAACACTGCCGACTTTTTCAAGGAAAACTGATCCATGCTCCGGGCCGAAAACCCCGGCGCGTGCCTGTTGAGAGCGGCGAAACGGCGCGCCGTCGATGCGTTCGAGAAAGGATCGTCAGGCCATCGTACACATACTGCGCGACACCAAGCCCGGCCTTGCCCGGCTATTTCCAGTCCGCGAGCGTGGCGCGCCGATTCTGAGCCGCCGAAGCCCTGCGAGCAATCAACTCGAAGCCCTTTTCCTTAGCTGAGCTCGATATCTCCTGAAGCCGCCGAAGCCCCAGCGCCCGGTTTTTTCCCTTGCTCTGAATTTCCGCCAGCCGAAGCGACGCTTCCAAGCGCAGCTCGAAAAGATCTTTGGGCGCTTCCGCGAGCACCCGCCGGACCGAACGATCGGCCGCGGCCAGATCGTTCTTCGCCTCCAGGACGCCTGCTTCGGCCAAAGTTAACGTCAGCCGGGTGGTTAAATCCGAACTCTTCTTCGCGGCCTTCATTGGCGCTTCGAGAATCGCGCCCGCATCCTGGATCTTCCCTTGATCGAGGAGCGCTCTCGAAAGCATCGCCGTGGTGAAAATCTCGTCATTGGGTTCGTTTTGCGCTTGAAATGTGTTCACCGCGGCCCGCGCCAGTTGCTCCGCTTCGTTCGCACGGCCGGAATCGCAATCGAGTTCGGCCAGAGCCAGACGGGTCTCCGCGGCGCTTCCCATCTCACCAAGTTTCTGTTGTTCCGCCAGCGCTTCGTCCAACAGCTTCCGGGCCTGCTCTAGATCGCCCTGCTGCATCAAGACGTGGCCCACTCCGCGGAGCGTATCGGCGTAGTTGCTCTTCTCTCCGATGTCTCGCTGCATCGCGAGCGCTTGCTGCAGCATCTGGTAGGCGCCTGGCAGATCGCCCTGGTCGGCTAGCGCGAGTCCAATAGCGTGCATGGCTAGCGCAGCCGAACTTCGGTGCCCCAATTCATTGGAAATGGCCAGGGCCTTCTGGTAATGCGCGACTGCGTCCTCCAATTTTCCTTGCGCGCGGAGAAGATTACCGGTATTTCCGGTGACTGCAGCCATGCCGGGCTGGTCGCCAGCCTGCTGGAGGCTCCGGAAGGCCTCGTCGTACATCTTCAGTCCAGTGGCGAAATCTCCCTGCTTGACGGAGATCAAACCCAGGTTGACGAGTTCGCTTCCCATGCCTTGCTGATCGCCAATTTCGCGCAGAATCGCCAACGCTTGGCGATACAGCTTGCCGGCCGTGGCCAGGTCGCCTTGATTGAGCGGCACTTCTGCCGTGGAATGCAGCGCGCGCGCCAGTTCACCGCGATCGCCGGTCTCCTCGAAAATTCGCCGCGCTTCTTCACAGACCACGCCGGCTTTGGCGTTTTCGCCCAAGTTCGCCAGGGCGCGGCACTCCGAACTTCGGGCGCGCGCCAGTAGCAGCCGTGCGCCCTGTCGCTCCGCCTTGGATGCAGCTTGCTCAGCGGCATCCCTCCGTAGTTTACTGTCTCCCATGGCGGACCCGGCTTGCGAGATTGCCAGATCCACGCGGGGATCGCCCAGGGCTTGCGGGCTGGATCGCGCCAGTTCGGATAAATCGTTCAGTGCGTCCTTGGGGCGTCCGCCGGAAGTCTTCGCACCCGCCAGGTCGAGCCTGTATTCCAGGCTGTCGGGAAAGAAGCTAACCAGAACGTCGTAGGTCTCAATGGCCTTGGGCCAGTTTTTGACGGTCTCGTAATAACGCGCTTCCACCAGCAGGTGATCCTCGCGCGACAGTTTGCCGGCGGTATCCAAGGCCTGTTTGGCCTGATCGCGCGCGTCGGGATCGTGGCCCAGAGTGCGCCAAACCGTGGCCAGAGCGGAATGCGACAGAGGATAAGAGCTGTCGGCCGCAACCGCGCGCGTGAGCAGATCCCGCGCGGCCAGCGCATCGAAGCTCCGCAGTTTATCCAGCCCTTGCGAATAGAGCCGCACCGCCTCCACATCGGAAGCGACGGACGCCGCTATGGCCTGGGACTCCAGTTCGGAGATCTTCGAAAGCCCCAAGCGCTCTCGCATTCGCGCGCCGGTCCTGCCGGCTAGATCCAGCAAATTGGTTTTGGAACCCAGCTCCGAGGCTGCAACCACAGTCTGCCCGGATGCGGTGTCTTCCAGGCGCACGTCCAAACGCACATTTCCCCCGGGCGAATCTTGATAGGAGCCGACCAAAACGTAGCCGCTTCCCAAATTTCCGCGGACTCGTGCCAGTTCATCGGCCGGTATGCTTTCGGCGCCGGACAAATTCAAATCGATTTTGGTTTGCGCGACGGTGTCGCCCGCTATGGTGCGCAGCTCTTCGCCGGCCGCCAGTTGAGTGGTCAGCATCTCGGAGAGAGCGGTTGAGATCCAGGACTCGTCCGCCCCGCCGGACAGATTCTTGAAGCCCAAAACCGCGACGGACGGGCGGACGCGCGCGATTACCGGGCCCGCGCGTCGAGAGTCTTTCGTCCAAAGCCAGACGCCGACCGCAGCCACAAGAACGAGACCGACCAGAGCCGTAGCGCACGACTCCTTGTGCCTTCGCAGAAATCTGCCGCTGCGGTAAGAGACGGTGGGATTGCGGGCGCGAACCGGCAAGCCACTGAGGTGATTTTGCACATCCTCGGAGAACTCCTCCACGGATGCATAGCGCTGTTCGGGTTCCTTGCGCAGCGCCTTCAGGATGATGGTGTCGAGATCGCCTTCCAAAGCGCGCCGCGTCGCGCCCAGTGTCGCACTCGGCCGTTCGGGCTCCTGTTCGCAAATCATCCGCTCGATTTCCAAACGAGAGTGTCCCGCGGTGTCATACGGCCGGCGGCCCGCGAGCAGCTCATACAGCAGAATTCCCAGCGAATAGATATCGGACGCTTCTGTGACTGTCTCTCCACGCACCTGCTCCGGGCTAGCGTACTCCAGCGTCATCGGGCGCCATTCCGTTCGCGTCACCAGAGGCGTTTGGAGGAATTCGGGATTCAGCAGTTTCGCAATCCCGAAATCCAGAAGCCGGGGCACTCCTTCTTGCGTTATTAAGATATTGCCGGGTTTGAGATCGCGATGAACCACCCGATTCTGATGCGCGTATTGAACAGCGGCGCAAACACTCAGGAACAATCGCAAGCGGGCGTGAGTGGAAAGATGGTGCCGGACGCAATATTCGTCGATCCGCTCGCCCTCCACATAATCCATCACCAGGAAGGGCAACCCGTCGTCCGTGCTTCCGCCGTCCAGCAGCTTCACGATATTCGGATGGTCCAGCGAGGCCAGCGTCTGCCGCTCGTTCCGGAAGCGGTGAATGATCTCTGCGGTGTAGATACCAGGCCGCAACATTTTGATGGCCACGCGTTTGCGAAAATGCTCGTCATCGCGCTCGCCCAAATACACGACAGCCATTCCGCCTTCCCCAAGCTGGCGGATGATGCGGTATGCGCCAATCCTTCTGCCCGTCATCCCGTGCGATTGCGCGGATAGCAAATCGGCAGCGGGGCAATCCTCAAGGAAGCTGGGGGCGCCATCGAAGCTCGAAAGCAGCGATTCTATTTCGGTCCGCAGGGAGTCGTCGCCCGCGCAAGCCTGAAGCAAAAAGCTACTGCGTTCACCCGGGTCTTGCTCCAGAGCCAACGTGAACAGTGCCTTTACTTGATCCCACTTTTCAGGCATCCCTCTGGTCGCCTCTGCGGAGCTCCCGCGCCAGCCACGCTTTCGCCACGTTCCAGTTGCGCTTTACGGTTGTTCGAGAAATGCCCAGAACTCCCGCCGCCTCCTCGATGCTCAAGCCGCCAAAAAAACGCAACTCCACCAGGTGGGCCTGCTGCGGATCGAATTCGGCCAGCTGAGTGAGAGCTTCATCCAAGGCAACCACGTCCGCCGCCTTCCCCTTGGAAATGGCCACCGCTTCGGCTTCTTTCAGAAAAACTTTCTCAAAGCCCTTGCCGCGCTTCTCGGCGCCATGAGCGCGGCTGTAGTCCACCAGGATACGCCGCATCAGTTGCGCGGCTACGCCCATGAACTGCTCTTTGTTCCTCCAGCGAACTTCTCTTTGATCGGCCAGGCGAAGATAGGCCTCGTGCACCAGAGCGGTTGTTTGCAGGGTGTGATCGCTGCGCTCCCGCCGCAAGTAACTCGAAGCTAAACTCCGCAATTCCGAGTAAAGCTGCACTACCAATTCGGCTACTGCCTTGTCGTTGCCGACGTCGAGTTCACCGAGCAGGGTTGCTACGTCTATTGGCGCATCCATATAGGATCACCACTCCAAAAAGGGGATCACGCTCCAAAATTCGCGATGTCTCAGTATATCCCAGTCAAATGCCGAACCAATGGCGTTTAACGCCTGCCTTTTCAATAACTTCAATCCGGCGTCCTAGAAATGTGGACCTTTTCTCAGCGCTTCTTCGCGTTACTGGATAGAGGCCGGGTCTGTGACCCGGAAGGAGCATTCATATGAGGAATACGAAAAGTGTCGCGCTGGCGGTCGCGGCTGTGCTAGCCGTCACCACCCAATTAGCGCACGCACAGACCTTCGCCGTAGTGCATGATTTCACCACCGCGGACAGCTACCAACCCGAGCAGGGAGGGTTGATCCAGGCCACCAATGGAGACCTGTACGGGACAACTCAGTACGGCGGGGTGAATGGCGAGGGATCCGTCTTCAAAATGACCCCCGGCGGCACACTGACCACGCTCTACAATTTTTGTCCGCCCGGAAGTGAAGGCAACTGCGTGGATGCGTTCCAGCCGGGGCCTCTGACTCTGGGCGCTAACGGCAAGATCTACGGCACCACTATCGGCGGCGGGGGCGAGAGCGTCGGCCTGGTCTTCGAAATGACTCCCGCCGGCGCGATGACAGTGCTCACCGCTTTTTGTGGCCTCGCGCCCGATGGTGATAATGCTTGCGGCGCCAATCCCGTCGGAGCGCTGGTCCAGGGCACCAACGGCGCCTTCTATGGGGTAACCGCGGCGGGCGGGGTCTTGGGTCAGGGCGTAGCATTCGCAATCACCAATGCTGGCTCGTTTTACAACATTCACGGCTTTGCTTGCATTGAATTCACTTGCAACAATCCCGACTCCCTGGTGACCGGGCTGATCCAAGGTACGGACGGCAACTTCTACGGCACAACCGAGGAGGGTGGGACCGGCGCGTTTGGCGGCGGCAACGGCGGTGGGCAGTACGGGGGATCGGTTTTCAAACTCACCCCGAAAGGCGCGCTCACTACGCTTTACAGTTTTTGCTCTCTAGCCGACTGCACGGATGGCCAGTCTCCCACGGGAGTGCTGGTCCAAGGCGCCGATGGGAACTTCTACGGCACAACGAAATTCGGCGGGCTTGGTTCCCAGTGCTACAACGGGAGTCCAGGTATTGAGGGTTGTGGCACTGTCTTCCAAATCACTCCGGAGGGTACTTTCACCACGCTCCACAATTTTTGCACGCAGAGCGGCTGCCCGGATGGCCAGAACCCGGTCGCGGGACTGATCCAGGCTACCGACGGGAACTTCTACGGGACAACTTATAACGGCGGCGGTTCTCCTAGTTCGAACTGCTCAGACAATCCTTGTGGAACAATCTTCCAAATCACATCCAGTGGGGCGCTAACCACGCTTGTGAGCCTTTGCGATAACAAGCTCGCCAAGGGTTGCGTTTCCGGCGGTGGTCCCGTCGCACCGTTGGTGCAGCATACGAATGGGGATTTCTATGGAACAACCACGTTTGGAGGCAACCAGACCAGTTTCAACGGGACAGTCTTTTGGCTGTCCACAGGTCTTAGCCCGTTTGTGAAAACAGTGCCCACCTCCGGCTTGGCGGGAGCAGAAGTCCTGATTCTGGGGAACGATCTGACGGGCGCCACCAGCGTCACCTTCAACGGCACGCCGGCTACATTCACTGTGAAATCGAGCACCTATATCACGGCCACCGTTCCCGCTGGCGCCACTAGCGGCCAGGTACAAGTGATAACGCCGGCCGCCACGCTGACCAGCAACCTACCCTACGTGGTAGAGCCCTAACAGAGCTGCGCGTGATCGCGTCGCGTCGACCCTGTAACGCATAATAACGGGCACACAGACCACGCTCTCGATCACATCTAAACATTAGCCGTTTTTCGTCAGGTGATGTAAGCCGACATCTAGCGACATCACCTGAGTTATCGGGCTACCCTATTCGACTTCCAACTGCATGGCGTCGAAGTCCAACCGGAATCCGCTCCTCAAGGCATCCATTCCGATAACTCCGTCGCGATAACGACCATTGCCAATCGGCGCCGCCGATAGCAGGCTGAGTTTTTTCAAATCGATCGTTTTTCCGAGAACCTCAATGCGGAGCATTGGAACCACCTCGGTCTTTCGTTGGATTACCCCGCCCGCGCCGGCCACCTTTTCCCGTTTGGTCCGCAGCCGTAATTTTTCCTGGCGCCCCAGAGCCTCTCGAAAAGAGGGATAAAGAACCGTGTCATTCGCTCCCGTGTCCAGAAACATCTGCAGGTGATGTTGGTCGTGATCGACCTCCACGATGGGCGAGGCATCATCGAAGAACAGGTTGGCTGCTCCCTGCGGAAGGGTCTGAGGGGGATGCACGCGAATGATGCCCGCGTTCGAAATCTCCACGCGATTGAGGGCGCGGAGCGCGGGTATCCCCAGAATCCCCGTGATTTGATAGTGGAGCGGTGCAATAAGGAGCGCCTGATCGGCAAGCACCAGAAAAACCACATTGTGGATGTGTGCCGCTCCCAATCGCACGTCGCTTGCGACCGCCAATTTAAGCGCATTTCTTTTCTCGGTCGACCCGTTAACGTAGGCCGTCGTTTCGCGGATCGAAAGGCCCATCCGCTTCGCTTCCGTTTCCGTCAGAGTCGAAATGTCAGCGCCGGTGTCGAAAATCCATTTGCCATTTACGCCGTTCACCTGCACCGGAGCATCCCAGGAACCGAGCCGGTTGGGGGCGGCCTTCAAAGGTACATCTCCTCCCAACTCCACGGTCTCGGGGGGGACCTCGCTCAACGCAGTCATCAGCACCCGCGTGTTTTCGTTTCCCTCCCGCTCTGGGTCATTTCCAGGCGTCAGCACGAGAGCTTCGCCCCATGCTTGCGCTGCCTCTTTATAGCGGCCCAGTCGGGCAAACGCCGACGCCATTTCCTCATACGTTTTTCGCGCCATTGCCGGAGTTGGATTGGTCGCTACGACTTTCCGAAGCAGTTCGATACCGTCGGCTTCATGCCCAAACCGGCTCGCGACTAGAGCTCGGTAGAAGAGGGTCTCGGCGGCAGTCCAACCCGGCTGCTGTAGATCCCGCCGCAGTTCAAAGAATCGCTTGTCGTTAGCGAGCTGTTGCAGCCGTCCGATGTCGCCCGCTACCAAACTCGAGCACCATAGGAGCGCCAACGCCATCTGCATTTCCTCCAATTATGCCAAAATACATTACGCGCCCCGGGTGCTCATGCTATTTCTCCTGACCGGACTGCGGTCGTTACAATCCATCACTCGGGTTCGGAGAAATTGCAAGGCGAATCACGGCGAAAGATCCGCCGGCCGGCCGGGAGTGATTCGACCGGAGACGTCAGTCTACCCAAAACGACAAATTCACGTCCCTTACCACCGTGGAACCCACAGTCAACGAGAATATCGCCTGGAATTCGCTTATTAGAGGATTCGCGTTGGCTGGGGCGCGCAACTGAACTTGTGTCACGCCGGAAATCGAGCCAACCAGCGAGCCTGCGGAGACAAAGGCAGGTAGGGGATAACACAGTGTGCCCTGGCAATAAGGCGTGACCACCACCGGCAAGCTCAGCGGAGCCGAAGGACCGGTATTGACCAGGCCGGTGATCGGCGTGGGACTGGTGACACCAAGGCCCTCGAGGAAGATGGTGACTACAGACCCCACAGCCGCCGGATTGGCCAGGCAGTTGATGGTTCCATCCGCGTTGAGAGCTAGAGGAAAAGTCTGAAAGTAGCTGGACTGCTGGAAGAGAAACGCAGCCGGATTGCTCGTGGCCACATTGAGCGTTCTCGAGTCGGAGACGCTGTTCCCGTTGGCGTCGGAGTACGTGAGAATCAGGTTCGTCTGCAAACTTCCTGCAATTGAAAACGGCGCCTGGAAGTTGCCGGGTTTGCCGCGACTGCTGACGGGTCGGTCTCGAAATTCAGAAAACGCCCAAACATCGACAGAAGTTCCCCGGGCGCTACCGCCGTTATCGGAGCGAAATCGGCTGAGTCCAGCACACAGGCGATTGGGGTGGACTGCGAAAGGTCGAAGCGAAGCAGATCGCCGTCAGAGGCCAGCAGCAGCGTTCCGGTTGTGGGATCGTAGGCCACAGGAGTTCCTGGCGGCGTGCGACTGGAGGATATGGTCGACCCATCCAGCGTCATACGCGTCACGAAGCCGACTGGGATACATTGAGACGGGACTGCGCCATCAAACCCCGGCAAATCCTGGGAACCCTCCTGCCCGGCAAGGTAGATCCCCGCGCTTGTCAAGGCGGCGAAACTAACGCTATCGTACTGGGTCCCGCTGAAAACGTCGAAAAGATCAGTCCCGACCCGTCCGCGCTGACGAGCGTCACATAGCCACTGGGAGAGGTGAACTCCAGGGGGACGGGCGGACCGCAGCGCGATCGCGCCGGCAAACTCGCCCCTTGCCGACTTGTCGAGGAGCTAACCAGTCGTCTGGAATGGCAGAGAGCAACTGCCGGCGGAAACAAGACCGAAGTCGGCCGGTGGCCCGCAATTTGGATGGAAACACATGCGGAAACAGGCTGCTTCCGATAGAGATCGGCGGACGCGGTACGCCCTGGTTCTGGATGGCATCGTCCATCGCGTCCGTTTCAAGCTCTGTGGATAAAGCGCAGCAATTCCGGCCCCAGCGTGTCCATGCTACTCCCGATTTGGAGTACGCTCGAAAGATGGTTATGGCCGGTTAACTGTAGCAGTCGCGGCCACCGTCCCTGGCGGGCGGCATATGCTTCCACCAGCCATGCGGCCTGGCGTTGAAAGTCGGACGGATCGAATTCGGAAACGCTATAGAAGCAGCGAAGCGAAGTCTCCGCCAGTCTTTGCAACGTGGATTGCTCGGGCCAGCGCATTGGATCTTCGCCGTAGTAAGCCGCCTGGAACGGATTACGGTCGGCGCGAGCCACATCGAAAAGGCCCGAAATCATCATGGCTCCCGCAATGCCACCTTTGGGGACCACATGCAACCGCGGTTCCGCAACATATCCCGCCACGTGGACTGCGCCCGCGGACTGGCCCATCAGAAAAATGCCTTTCGGGTCGCCACCCCACCGCTCAACATCCCCCTGAAGAAACTGAACGGCGGTGCCTACATCTTCGCTACCGGCAGGCCAGGGCGCGGCGGGGGCCAAGCGGTACGTCATGGTGACGCCGATGCAGCCTGAGCGGGCTGCCCACAGTCCGACATTGTTGTAGAAAGGCGCGTCGGGGGCGCCCTTGTCGCCCATAACGAATCCACCGCCGTGAACAAAGACGAGCACGGGGGCGCGGTTTGTGCGCACGGCCGGGACGAATACGTCCAGACGATGCCGTGGATCCGGTCCGTAGGCCACATGGCGATGCACCTCGACGTCGGGACCGGGCCGGGCAGCGTGCGGCGCCATCAGCGCGATCGTGGCTTGGATTTGATCGGGTGTCAGCTCGAAGCCGAGGCTCCGAAGCTGCGGCCATGGATCCTGCAGTGCCGCGGCGCTCATCGGCCGATCTCCGTGGGGGCGATCTCCATGGCATAGCTGCGGGTGCGGAACGTCTCGGCAGGAACCCAAGTTCCATGGAAGGCCATCCGGACGCGGACGGGCATGCGGAAGAGCGCCAGCGGGCCGGCGCTCACGTTGCGCGCATCGAGCACTGCAAGGTCGCTATGATTCTCCGCAAGGCGGTTGACGACGGTCAGCAGGTAGCCGTCGCCTTCTTTGGAGTCCGGCCGGCGCGGAACAAACTGCGATTCCTGAACGGCGCTGGCAGGTCCGGGACTCCAACACTCCATCTTTCCTGTGTTGTGATCTACGTGGCCCACGGAAGAACTGCCGTCGGCGCCGCGTCCCGCCACCATGTAGCCGTGCTGGTAGCCATGTCCCTGGTAGCGATCGTCTGTTCGCGGCAGTTCTCCGGGAATGCGCGCCAGCGGCCGCAGCTTGTATCCGTCGCCATCCGAAAGGTCGAAGGTGAATTGCGTGAGGATGGGCGGAGGCGTCGGAAAGGACTCGCCGGAAGGGGTGGGGAAAAAGTCGAAGCATGGACCGTCATAGAGGCAGACGTCGAGATGAAGCTTCGAACCATCCTCATACGCATTCATCATGTGGCCCGCACTCATAGTGGGGCCACGGAACCAGCGGACGTCTCGCGCCGTGCCGTGTCGCGGGACAATGGCGACCCGGGTTTCCTCATCCGGATGCCACTGATAGAATGGGCCGCCGCGCTTAACCACATCCATATCGGTGATGAAGGGGAAGAACGGGAACACCGCGTAATTTGGCGTCACGGCAAAATCGTGGACCATTCCCGGCCAAGGCATTTCGAACCAGATTTCATCCACCACCCGGCCGTCGCGATTGAGCGCGTAGAAGACGATGTCCTTCGTGCCATCGCCTTTTGCCTGATACGAGAAGGTGAGCATTTCATCGTGAACCAGGTCGAGTTTGGGATGCGCGCTCAAGCTCACGCTGGTGATTGCTCCGGCGAAGTCGCAATGTCCGCGCGTTTCGAGCGTCTGCGGATCGAGTTCGTACGGCAAGTCGTCCTCTTTGAGAGCGAGTAGCTTGCCCGCATGAAACACCAGGTTGGTGTTGGCGGTGCCCATGCGAGCGCCGCCTGCCTCGGGGGCATTGGTGAAGCGATTCCGATACCGTCCAAACAGATTGCGCCGGGCCTCCTCCTGGAGCACGAACCGCTCGGTCCGCACCCATCGGCTCATGTAATCCACCTGCCCGCCCGAGAAACGAAAGGTGTGCACCATGCCTTCGCCGTCGATGAAGACGTCAGAACCATTGCTCGGCGGATACTGGCGGTCCGGCCCGCAGCGCAGCAGCGTTCCTTCGATCTCCGGAGGCAGATGGCCCTCCACCAGTTCCAGGCCGCGAATGGTGGCCTCAACGCGGTAAGGGTGGCCCCAGCCTTTGTAGAGCGGAATGTCCGGAAATCGAATCTCCATGGGTTCTTCTCCTCGTTGGATTACTTGGGTGTTGAATTACTTGTGCGTCAGATAGGCGATGATGGCGGCGAGATCCGCATTCGAAATTTCGGTCTTGCGGAATCGCGGCATGAAATACACTCCATTGCGGACGGCCGTTTCAATCATCTTGGGGGTCAGATCCGTGCGCTGTTCCAGCACCGCAGGCTTCACCCCATGAGCGGCGGCGGCGCTCGTGCCCGGCTTTCCCAACCCGGTTCCATGGCATGGAGCGCACCACTTTTGATAAACCTCACGACCCCGATCCGCCTGCGACTCCGCCGCAAATGCACCACCGGATATCGGCAACAGCAGAGCGATCAGCAGGCTCGTTCTGATCATACCCGCCGCTTTCTCATATGTTTCGGCCATATGCCGCTCTTGCCCGGCGCCAGAATGCCGTTGGGATCGAGCGCGTCTTTCAGCGTTTCGTGCAGCCGCAGCAGCGCGTGATTGTTGAACGAATAGGCGTTGGCCACGTCGTCCATGAACGCCAGGTGGGTGCGATATTCGCCCCAGCCGTGCTCGGCGCCCACCTCGACCAGGCGCTTGAACGCCGCGCGCGCCTTGCGGTTCTTTTCTACGTCGTGCACGATCGGTAACGTGAACAGGAAGAAGAACGAGCGCGGATAGTATGTGCCGGCGATAACCGAGAGTACATTGTCGACGCCCATTTCGTTCAAAACCTTCTCGAACACGTCCATCATTTCGAACACGGCTTCACCGGTCATCGGCGTGATCGGCGATAGATCGATATGGCCCACGCCATTCGCCCCGAGAGCCGAAAAGATAGCCAGGCTAGGCACGCCGAGCGGAACTGGATTCGCCACCTTCGCCAGGTCTTCTGGACCAGGCGGCAGCTTGTTCGATGCGCCATCGCGAAATTGGACGCCCGGAATCGCGGAAAACTTCCTCTTCGCAAATGCCCACTGTGCGGGCACTACTTCGGTGGGACCGTAAAACGGCAGCTCGATGCTCCAGTAGGGAAGGTTCTTGCCTCGCAGATATTCTTCCAGCTCCGGTATGCTGGCTCCGCCCGGTTTCGAGCGCAGCGCGATCAGTTCCGGGTCGCGCGCACGCGCTCTTAGCGAACTGGCGACGCTGGTCGTGCCCAGCACAATGTTCGAATTCATCAGGTACGACAGCGTATCGACCATCGGAATCAGATCGTCATGTTTGGCCACGCTGACGATGCCGGTGAAGCGCATCTCCGGCATGGGGTAAAGCCACACGCCCATTTTGGTGACGATTCCGTAGTTGGACTGCGTGAAAATCCCATC
>Ga0302325_10000490_pt1 | contig 110428 bp, 102 predicted proteins | sample Palsa_T0_2_FD_201948 | JGI IMG/M metagenome (GOLD analysis project Ga0302325, IMG submission 201948) | Peat permafrost microbial communities from Stordalen Mire near Abisko, Sweden - Palsa_T0_2 | ecosystem: Environmental > Terrestrial > Soil > Palsa > Peat permafrost | place: Sweden: Abisko...
TCCTGGCATCCCTGGTGGTACTGATGGGCATGTGGCTGGAGCGGTTTGTCATCATCGTCACCAGCCTGGCGCAGGACTTTCTGCCGTCTTCCTGGCGCGTCTTCCACCCCACCCGCTGGGATTGGGCAACCTACGTGGGAACCATCGGCCTGTTCACCTTCCTGTTCTTCCTTTTCATCCGGCTGTTGCCGATGATCTCGATCTTCGAAGTGCGCACGCTGCTGCCGCAAGCCAAAATCGAGGAGGAGGGCGAAGAATGAAACCGAGACATCCGATCTATGGCGTCATGGCGGAGTTCAATAATCCGACGGCCCTGGTGAACGCCGCCCGCGAGGCGCGCGCCCGCGGATACCGCAAGCTGGACGCCTACACCCCCTTCCCCATCGAGGAGCTCAGCGAGGCGCTGCACCTGCCCAAGAGCAAATTGCCGCTCATCGTGCTGATCGGCGGCATACTGGGAGGGCTGACCGGATTTCTGATGCAGTATTACGTCACGGTGATCTACTTCCCGATCAACGTCGCCGGACGCCCGCTGGATAGCTGGCCGATGTACATTGTAATCACGTTCGAGCTGACCATATTGTTCGCTGCGATCTCGGCTGTGTTGGGGCTGCTGGCGTTGTGCGGCTTGCCCATGCCCTATCACCCGACCTTCAACGTGCCGCGATTTGCGCGGGCCTCCCGCAGCCGGTTTTTCTTGTGTATTCAAGCGACCGACCCGCTGTTCGATCTTAAGGCGACCGAAGATTTTCTGGAGAGTCTGGAGCCGCGCGAGGTAGCCGAAGTTGCGCACTAGTTTTCCCATCACCGCACGTGGGACAGGCCTCCTGGCCTGTCTATGCCTGGCGGCCCTGCTGGCCGGCTGTCGGCAGGATATGCAGGATCAGCCCAAGTACATCCCGCTGCGTCCCAGCACCTTCTTCGACGATGGCCGCTCCGAGCGTCCGCTGGTGGAAGGCACCGTCGCGCGCGGCCACCTGGATGCCGACGCGGCGCTCTACACCGGAAAGATCGACGGCAAACCGGTGGATACGTTCCCCTTCGCCATCACGCGCGACGTGCTCGATCGCGGGCAGCAGCGATATAACATCTACTGCTCCCCGTGCCACGATCGCCTGGGCAACGGCTTAGGCATGGTAGTCCGGCGCGGATACCGCCAGCCGCCTTCGTTCCATATTGAGCGTTTGCGGAAAGTGCCTGTGGGATACATTTACGGCGTGATTACCGAAGGAATCGGCGCCATGCCGGATTACGCCGCGCAGATTGAGCCCTACGACCGCTGGGCCATCGTGGCCTACGAGCGCGTGCTGCAGTTGAGCCAGAACGCTTCGATAAACGACGTACCGCCAGCGGCCCGCGCCCGGCTCTCGACGGGAGGAGCAAAGTAAATGCCGGCCGCAGCCAACACTCGCTCCTTCGCTATTCCGGCCGAGCTCGCGGGCGAACTGCGGGGCTGGCGCACGCGTTCGTTGCTGATTGGCGCGGCCGCACTGATCTTCTGCATCATCGGCGGCTTTTTCAAAGCGGACCAGTTCTTCCGCTCCTACCTCTGGTGCTACATGTTCTACATCGGAGTGACCCTTGGATCGACGGCGCTGCTGATGCTGCAGTACCTGACCGGCGGCGCATGGGGCATGGTCATCCGGCGACCCTGCGAGGCGGCCGCGCGCACTTTCCCGTGGTTGCTCCTGCTGTTCCTCCCCATCGCTATCGGTATCCCGAACCTCTATTCGTGGTCTCACGCGAATCTCGTCGCGAGTGACCCGGTGCTGCACCATAAGGCGGCGTATCTGAACGTGCCATTTTTCCTGATTCGCGCGGCGGTTTATTTTGCGGGATGGATGATTATTGCGCACTTCTTGTATAAATGGTCGGGCGAGCAGGATAACGGAGACGCAGGCGCCGGAGGAAGGCTGGCGGCCATCAGCGGGCCGGGTCTGGTGTTCTACGGGTTCAGCGTCACTTTCATGGCGGTGGATTGGATACTGTCACTCGATCCGAATTGGTTCTCGACGATTTTCGGCCTGCTGTTCATCGCCGGCGAAGGACTCTCCGCGCTGGCGTTTTTGATCTGCTTACTGGTGATACTCAGCAAGCGCCCGCCGCTGGCCGGTCTGCTGACGCACCGTCACATGCACGATATCGGAAAGCTGCTGCTGGCGTTTGTGATGGTCTGGGCTTACTTTTCATTTTCACAATTCCTGATCATCTGGGCCGGCAATTTGCCGGAAGAAATTCCGTGGTATATCGAGCGCCTGCGCGGCGGCTGGGGCTACATCGGCTTGTCACTCGTATTCCTGCACTTCGCCTTACCATTCGCCCTGCTGCTCTCGCGCGACATCAAGCGCAATTTCAAACTGCTCCGCGCCGTCGCCGTCTGGGTGATCGCCATGCGTTTCGTGGACTTGTACTGGCTGGTGGCGCCGGATTTCCGCAAGGGTCATTTTGGCGTGAGTTGGATGGATTTTTTAGCGCCGATCGGCATCGGCGGAATCTGGCTGGGTATATTTCTATGGCAGTTGGAGCGCCGCCCGTTGATGCCGGTCGGAGATCCGCTGCTGGAGGAGGCTCTCGAACTTGGCGGAGAATAAACCGAACACCGCGGAGGAGCCGCGGAATCCGCACGTCCATTACGAACCCGGGGATGTCAACGCTGTCTCCGTGACGAAGTTCGGAATCGGGATGGCATTTCTGATCCTCGTCTTCCTGTTCAGCATAGTAGGGTTATTCCGGTATTTCGCGAAGCGGGCAGCGGAGGCCCAGCCGCCCGTGCCGCCTATGGGCGCACTGCGGGAGAAGCCGCCGCCCGGGCCACGCCTGGAGCCGCATCCCTCCCGGGACATGCGGGAGATGAAGGCCGCCGAGGATCAAAAACTGAGCCATTACGCCTGGATCGATCCGGACAAAGGGATCGTGCAAATCCCGGTGGAGCGGGCGATGGAGCTGATTCTGGAAAAGGGTTTGCTGCCGGTGCGGCCCCAACCTGGGGCGCCGGTGGCAGCCACCGCCGGAAAGACACCGTCCGGAAAGAAACCATCCGGGAAGACACCATGATATCGCGCAAGACCGTCTTCATTTCGCTTTTTTCGATTGCCACCGTCTGGGCGCAGCCTGGCCAGCCCGCGCCCGCGCAGCCATCCGCCATGCGGGATTCCAATTCCAAACCGGCGCCTCTGCCGGCCGGCTTGCGAGGCGTGAACATCGAACAGAGGCTGAATCAACAAGTGCCGCTCGACCTCGTCTTTCGGGACGAATTTGGCCGGTCCTTGCCGCTATCCACTTACTTCAGCGGGAACAAGCCAGTGTTGCTGGCCCTTGTTTACTACAACTGCCCCATGCTTTGCACTTTGATCCTGAACGGTGTGGAGAGCAGCCTGAAAGCCGTCTCGCTCGATCCCGGCCGCGATTTTGAAGTGGTGGCCGTGAGCTTCGATCCCCGAGATACACCGGAAATCGCCGCGCGCAAGAAGGCTAACTACCTGCAACGCTATCGCCGGCCCGACACGGCCAATGGCTGGCACTTTCTAACCGGGAGTGAGTCCTCCATCAAAGCGCTTACCGAGGCAGTAGGCTACCAATATAAGTTCGATCCGGCAACCGGCCAGTTCGCCCACGCCAGCGCCATCATGATTCTTACGCCGCAGGGCAAGCTCTCGCGATACTTCTATGGCGTGGAATATGCGCCGCGCGACGTTCGCCTCGGGCTGGTGGAAGCTTCTCAGAACAAGATCGGCACGCCGGTCGATCAGGTCCTGCTCTTTTGCTATCACTACGACCCTGGTTCGGGCAAATATGGCGCCATCGCCATGAATATGGTGCGCCTGGGAGGAGCCGCCTTCGTCCTGATTTGCGGCGTATTTCTGTTCGTGGCGTGGCGGCACGACTGGCAGAAAGATCGCCGCATTCTGAGACAAGCTAAATAACGCCATGGGATCGGAACTGCCTCTATTTCCAGTGCAAGCGTCCAGCATCGCGCCGATGGTGGATCATCTGCTTTACTTCCTGCTGGCCGTGGCAGCCTTCTTTTCGATCGGAATTTTCCTCTGCATCTTCTATTTCGCCGTCCGCTACCGGCGGCGTTCCGAATCCGAGATGCCCACTCCGATAGAGGGCTCGATGAGCCTGGAGATCCTCTGGAGCGTCGTCCCCTTCGGACTGACCATGATCATGTTTGTCTGGGGCGCGAACGTTTTTTTCACCATGTCGAGGCCGCCGGACGACGCGCAGCAGATATATGTGGTCGCCAAGCAGTGGATGTGGAAGCTGCAGCACACCGAAGGCCAGCGCGAGATCAACGAGCTGCATATTCCGGTCGGGCAGGCCGTCAAGCTGACCATGACCTCCGAGGATGTAATTCACAGCTTCTTTGTCCCTGCGTTTCGGACTAAGTCGGACGTGCTGCCGGGACGTTATACGACCACGTGGTTCACGCCTACCAAGCCGGGTAAGTACCACTTATTCTGCGCCGAGTTTTGCGGAACTAACCACTCCGCCATGATTGGCTGGATTTACGCGATGGAGCCGCAGGACTACCAGGCGTGGTTGAGCGGCGGCGTAACCGGTACGCTGGCTTCGAGCGGCGAGAAGCTGTTCCAGGACCTTGCGTGCGCCAACTGCCATCATCTTGACGACCAGGGCCGCTGTCCCATTCTGCGGAATGTCTTCGGCAGCCAGGTGCGCCTCTCAGACGGAACCACGATCAAGGCGGACGAGGCCTATATTCGCGAATCGATTTTGAATCCCTCGGCCAAAATTGTAGCCGGCTACCAGAACATCATGCCGACCTTCGAGGGGCTGGTAACCGAGGAGGGCGTCCTGCAACTGGTCGAGTACATCAAATCTTTGTCGCCCAAACCTGGTGTGTTGCCGCCCGCCGCGACAGCCGCGAAACCGTCGAAACGATAAGCCTTATGATTACCGCAGCCGCACAAGAACAGGCAACTTACTTAAACGAGAGTTATGGAATCAAGTCCTGGTTACTCACTAAGGACCACAAGCGGATCGCGCTGCTGTACCTGGGTACTATCACGTTCTTTTTCTTCCTGGGCGGGATCTTCGCCACGCTGATCCGCATCGAGTTGCTGACGCCATCGGGAGACCTGGTTTCCTCGGAGACTTACAACAAGCTATTCACGCTGCACGGCGTGATTATGGTTTTTTTCTTCCTGATACCATCGATTCCGGCGACCCTGGGTAACTTCTTCCTGCCCCTGATGATCGGCGCCAAGGACCTGGCGTTCCCCAGGATCAACCTGCTGAGCTGGTATCTGCTGGTCATCGGTGGCTGCTTCGCGATGTATGCCATGCTGGCCGGAGGCGTGGATACGGGCTGGACGTTCTACGTGCCGTACAGCACCAGTTACTCGAACGGTTACGTGATTGCGACCGGCCTGGGAATTTTTATCGCCGGATTTTCTTCTATTCTGACCGGCCTGAACTTCATCGTCACGGTGCACCGCATGCGGGCGCCCGGCATGACCTGGTTCCGGCTGCCCCTGTTCGTCTGGTCGAATTACGCCACTGCCCTGATTCAGGTGCTGGGCACCCCGGTGCTGGCTATCACCATGGTCCTGCTCATCTGCGAGCGGTCCTTGCACATTGGAATCTTCGACCCCGCCCGCGGCGGTGACCCCGTGCTGTATCAACACCTCTTCTGGTTCTATTCGCACCCCGCCGTTTATATTATGGTGCTCCCAGGCATGGGTGTTATTAGCGAGCTCGTATCCACGTTCAGCAAGAAGCCCATATTCGGATATAAAATGATCGCGTTTTCGAGCGTAGCCATCGCGGTGCTCGGATTCCTGGTTTGGGGACATCACTTGTTCGTGGCCGGCCAATCCGTGTATGCAGGCCTGGTTTTTTCCTTTCTGAGTTACTTCGTCGCTATTCCGTCGGCTATCAAGGTCTTTAACTGGACCGCGACGCTCTATAAAGGATCCATATCCTATGCCACGCCCATGCTCTACGCATTCGGTTTTATCGGGTTGTTTACCATGGGCGGCCTTACTGGATTGTTTGTGGCCAGCCTGGGCATCGATGTCCACGTGACAGACACTTACTTCGTGATCGCCCACTTTCACTACATCATGGTGGGCGGCACGCTGATGGCTTACCTCGGCGGCCTGCATTACTGGTGGCCCAAGATGACCGGCCGCATGTATCCGGAGGGCTTTGCCAAGCTCTCGGCGCTTACCGTGTTTCTGGGATTCAACCTGACCTTCTTCCCGCAATTCATACTGGGCTATCTGGGCATGCCGCGGCGCTACCATTCCTATCCGGATGAGTTCCAGGTGCTGCATGTCATGTCTACGATGGGAGCGTCCGTGCTGGCCGTGGGTTATGCCATGCCGCTGGTTTACTTTATCTGGTCTCTGCGGTACGGCGCCATTGCGGGGCCGAATCCCTGGGGCGCGACCGGCCTGGAGTGGAAGACCGCTTCCCCGCCGCCCACGCACAATTTCGATGAAACTCCCATAGTCACCACGGAAGCCTACGATTACGCCGCGCTGGAGGCGGCGAAAGTTGGATAGCCACACGGAAACTGTCGCGCTGCGGGAGCAGTTCGAAACGCCCGGGCAGCAGAAGGAAGCCTCCACGCTGGGAATGTGGATCTTCCTGGTTACGGAGGTCATGTTCTTCGGCGGCCTGTTTCTCGCCTACATGGTTTACCGCAGGCTGTTTCCGGAGGTGTTCTCGGTCGCCAGCAACACCCTGAACATAGTCATCGGAGCCGTAAATACGGCGGTGCTGCTGTGCAGCAGTTTCACCATGGTGTTGGCCGTGCATGCGGCGCAGATCGGAAGCCGCAAGGCGCTGATTGTATTCCTGATTCTGACCATGCTGCTGGGAGGAGTGTTTCTGGGGGTCAAGGCCTATGAGTGGAATGAGAAGTTCGAGGAGCATCACGTGCCGGGCCCATCGTTTTACCTGGACAAAACTCCTATGCAGGGTCAGGCGCAGCTATTCTTTTCGCTGTACTTCGGCATGACCGGACTGCACGCGCTGCACATGGTCATAGGGGAAGGACTCATGCTGTTCCTCCTGTTCCACGCGTACGCGGGCAAATATACGCCGGAATATTACACGCCGGTAGACCTTGGCGGATTATACTGGCACTTTGTCGATATCATTTGGATTTTTCTGTTTCCGCTGCTCTATCTGATTGGCCGTCACCATCATTAATGATGCACTAAAGATGCACAACATGCGCGAACACATCGACTCTGTCTGGACTTACGCTTTCGTTTTTGCGGCGCTACTGGCTCTGACCTTGCTCACGACCATGGTGGCCGAGGTGGACCTGGGTTCGCTCAATGTGGCGGTCGCGCTGCTCATCGCGGTGATCAAGATGCTGCTGGTGGCTCTGTTCTTTATGCACCTTCGCCACAGCCCCATCCTGACGAAGGTGGTAGTGTGCGCCGGTCTGCTATGGCTGGCCATCCTGATGGTGCTTAGCATGGCCGACTTCGTTTCGCGCAACTGGCTGGCGGTTCCCGGCGTGTAACAGGAGCTGCGACTAACTCGCCGGCACGGCGAACTGCATGGTAAAGAAGACTTCATGCGATTGAGGCGTGGCGCCGGGCTCCGCCTCGCTATCCGCCCGCCACTCCTGCCATTTGGCCGCGCGCTCTAACGCGGATTGGTTCAGGCCGGCATCGGTGCTGGCGACAACTTCCGTCTCGCTCAACGCGCCTTCGGGCGACAGCATCCCGTGAAGAACCACTACTTGAATCGACCGATTCGAGTTCGTGCCGCCGGAACCCACACCGCTGACTACGTGCCAGGGCGGCGTCATAAGCGACCCGACTCCGATCTGGTTGAGGCCGGACGGCTCGAAAATGGCAGGATCGACCTTGGATGGATCCGTCACGCTTTCCGGGTGAGCTTGTATGATAGTCTGGCCCGCCTCCGTGATAGTGAACTTGCCGGGGATAACCTTATTGTGAAAGTGTATGGCGTTGGAGTAGTCGTAGAGCACATACATGCCCGGCGCGGGAGAGTAACTCATCAGCAGACCCGACTTCGGATCGACGCAGTACTCCGACTCTTCCCAGTGGCGGCCCGCGGCGGAGGACTTGCGGGACGTGTGTGAGACCAGCACGCAACTGACTTCGACTCCGTTCAGATTGCCGGCGGCCGTGCGCAGCGAGGCGCGCGGACCAGTCGCGGGATACACGAAGAAGATGGCGGCGCGAACCTGTGCCAGTCGAAGCGGGACCACTCCGGAAGGCTGGTTGCTGTAGAGGAGACCATTGCTGTAGAGATTGACGGCCGAGTAGGAAGGGCCCTGCGCGGTCCAGCGGTAAAGGCCACCGGAGGGAGAAATATCCTCCATGCTCCAGCTGCCGTCGGAAGAAGAAGAGCCGTTGGAGGTGAAGGTTGTCTTCAGATCGTAGGCCCGCGCGCGCACGTTGGATAGCGCCCGTGCGTTTGCCAGCAGAGTCGTGGCCGCCAGCCGCTGCTCGGGATTCTGAATGGGCTGCGCGGCAGTGACCAGCTCCAGCGGATCGTTAGGGACCGCCGGCTGCGCCAGCGCGAACACCGGGGCGAGCGCAATTGAAACCGCGGCCGCACACTGCAATCGGCGGAAGAGCATGCGAAACTCCCTGGGAAAATTATATAACGAACTCGCGCCGCTCGAGCTACAGGTGAGCTAGCGGCGGTCGAGGTTCAACAGCGCTTGCGTAATTTGATTGACGGCGTGCTCTTCGGCGCCGCGGCTGGCTTCGCTGCGCGGCAGCGACGACAACTGCAGATGGACCAGCTCATGCACCACGGTAAACTCCATGTCCGCCAGCATGTCGCGCGTGGAAAGCTTGTAATCCTCGGGGGCCAGCACATGAATCTCGGCGGTGTGCGTCTCCGCATCCCAATGGATATTACCGACAGTCTTGGGCCTCAGCTCTGAGGAGCGGGTCAACTTGAGCCGGATGTTCCAGGAGGTCAGGTTCAAGCGCTTTTGCCAAAGCCACAATCTTTCGCCGAGAAAGCTCTGCGCCATCATGTGGCGTTCCGGCTGGGTGGGCGTGGCGGCGTGGGCAGGCCCGATGGGCAAACACCCTGCGACAGACAGAAATACAGGAAGGAGAAAAAAGCGATTGCGGATCGATGTTCCGGAGGCCGCCCGGGCTTGCATGTAATATACAGTACAGAATCGAAACGCAAATTGCAACAGCGCCAGACTTGACAAGTACTGCCCCGCTATCGGAAAAAGAAAGCTCGTTATGATCACACTGGCAGGCGTCTTCGGTCTAGTACTGTTGATCCTCATTCTCTGGGACGCGTTCGAAGTGATCATCCTGCCCCGGCGGGTCACGCGGCGCGTGCGGCTGAGCCGTATGTTTTACCAGTCCACCTGGTTTGTATGGTCGCGGGCGGTGCGGGTGGTGCGCGCGAGCCGACGCCGCGAGCGCTACCTCAGTTTTTACGGCCCGCTTTCGCTGGTATTCCTGATCATCGTTTGGGCCGTGGGCATGATCATGGCATTCGGCATGGTGCAGTGGTGGGCGGGGCCGCTCCATACCAGCTTTTTCCAGAGCGTGTACATGAGCGGCACAACCTTCATCACGCTGGGTTTGGGGGATGTGTTCCCGCACACCCGGCCGGCGCGCTTCGTGACCGTGGTGGAGGCGGGTACCGGCTTCGGCTTCCTGGCGCTGGTGATCAGCTACCTGCCGGTGCTCTATCAATCCTTTGCGCGGCGCGAGGCCAACATTTCGCTGCTCGATGCGCGCGCGGGCTCGCCTCCGACGGCCGCCGAGTTGCTGCGGCGTTACGCGACGGGTCATGGTCTGGCGGACCTCGATCCATTGCTGCGCGAATGGGAGCTTTGGTCGGCTGGACTGCTCGAGAGCTACATTTCGTACCCTCCACTGGCATACTTCCGGTCGCAGCACGATAACCAATCGTGGCTGGCGGCGCTGACCACAATCATGGACGTGTGCACGGTGGTGATTGCAGGTATCGACGGCGTGGCGCCGTGGCAGGCCCGGCTGACCTTCGCCATGGCCCGGCACATCGTGGTGGACCTGGCGCAGATCATCAATGCGCCGCCGCGCGCGCCGGAACCTGACCGCTTGCCGCCGGAATCCGTAGCACGCCTGAAAGACGTGCTGGCCGGGGCCGGCCTGGTGCTGCGGGATCCCCAGGCATTCGATGAAAAGATCTCGCATCTGCGGCGCATGTACGAGCCCTACGTCTTTGCCCTCTCCGGACGTCTGATGGTGAGTCTTTCCACATGGCTGCGGGTGTCGGATAGGCCCGACAACTGGCGCACCAGCGCCTGGGAGCACAGCTCCGCCAGCATGCCGCGATCCCTGTTCGAAGACGGCGATGACGTCCACACCTGATAGAACTGCCACCTGGAACTCCAGTACTCGAATTAGTGTTTGACAAATCGCGCGCTCGCGTTATGATTTGGATTACTCCCCCGAAACGATCCCTGAAAATCCGTGACCTCCAAACGCATTATTCTGCATACTGAATTGCCTGGAATCGAAAGACACGCACAAGGCAAAGTGCGCGACGTCTATCGCGTGGACGGGCGATTGTTAATCGTCGCCACCGATCGTATTTCGGCATTCGACTACATACTGCCCACCGGCATACCGGACAAAGGCAGGGTCCTGACACAACTCTCCATCTTCTGGTTCGACTTCCTGCAAGGCGTGACGCCGACGCATTTCCTGACCGCCGACGTGGATGCATATCCGCCGCCGCTGCCCGCGTATCGGGACCAGTTGGAAGGTCGCTCCATGTTGGTCGAGCGCGCGCAAATGGTGGAGATCGAATGCGTCGCGCGCGGTTATCTGGCGGGCTCCGGATGGAAGGAATACCGGTCGCAGGGCACGGTTTGCGGCATTCCGCTGCCTGCCGGGTTGAGCGAAAGCGATCGCCTGCCGGAACCGATTTTCACGCCATCGACCAAGGCGGCCACCGGCCATGACGAGAACATTTCGTTCGAGACCATGTGCTCGCTGGTTGGCGCCGAGCTATCCAAACGCCTCCGCGATCTCACGCTCGAGATCTACTCGCGCGCGGCGGCCTATGCGGAAACGCGGGGCGTCATCATCGCCGACACCAAGTTCGAGTTCGGCTTTGTCGGCGAAGAGCTGGTGTTGGGCGATGAGGTACTGACACCGGATTCCTCGCGGTTCTGGCCCGCGGAGCACTATCGGCCCGGAGGTCCCCAGTATTCCTACGACAAGCAGTACGTCCGCGACTATCTGGAGTCCATCCGATGGAACAAGCAGCCGCCCGCGCCGCCGCTGCCGGATGAAGTGGCCGCCAGAACCGGCGAAAAATACCGGCAGGCCTACCACGCGCTTACGGGCAAAGAATTATGAACTGGCTCGACGTGGTGCTGTTGATCCTCCTGGCGGGATCGATCGTCACCAGTTTCTCCGCCGGCTTGACGCGCGAAGTGGTGGGGCTGGTTTCCATGATCGCGGCGCTGATGCTGGCCATCTGGTTCTATGGCTCGGCGGGGGCGGTGCTGTTGCCCTATGTCAGTACGCCCGGCGTGGCGCATTTTTGCGGCTTCCTGATGGTGTTCTGCGTGGTGCTGATCCTGGGAGCGCTGGTGGGCCGCCTGTTGGGGCGCTTCATCAAGGCGGCCGGCCTGTCGTTTGTGGACCGGGTGCTGGGTGCGGGTTTCGGCGTGGTCCGCGGCCTGCTGATCTCGATCGCACTGATCCTGGCGCTGCTGGCCTTCACCCCCGGTAAGTCGCCGCCGAATGCGGTGGTCGACTCCCGTGTGGCGCCTTACGTTATCGACGCGGCGCGGGTGTTCGCCGCGCTCGCGCCGCACGAGTTGAAAGACGGTTTCCGGAAGAGCTACGCGCAGGTGAAAACAATCTGGCGAAATGCGCTAAACAACGGCATTCGGGAATTACCGTATACGGAGAAGGCTGTAAAATGAAAGAGAAATTTGAAGCTCTGGTGGACCACTTAGTCAGCAACGGTTTTTTTCTCGAAGAAGTGGTCGAGCTGCTGGAGCGAACCCTGATCGAAAAAACCCTGGAGCGCACGGGAGGGAACCGTTCGGAGGCCAGCAAGCGGCTGGGGATTCATCGCAATACTCTGCACCGTAAGATGGCCGAGTATCACCTGGGTCCGCGTAAGCCGCGGCGCAAACCCGTTCGCGGCGAAACGCGCACACGCAAGAGAGCCACGGCATAGTTCTTCAGGCAATAAACCAGTTAATGAAATGGACCTGCTGATCTTCGACCTGGACGGCACTCTGATCGATTCCAAACTGGACCTGGCGCACGCCGTCAACGCGACGCGCGGCCACATGGGCATGCCGGCCCTTGAATACGAGCGGGTTTACTCCTACGTGGGCAACGGCGCGCCCGTGCTGATCCGGCGCGTGCTGGGCCCGGATGCCACCGAAGCCCAGGTCGAGGAATCGCTGGAATTCTTCCTGGAATATTATCGCGATCACAAGCTCGATTACACGGTGCTCTATCCGGGCGTGCGGCAGGCGCTCGACCGCCTGCGGGATGCGCGTGTGCAGATGGCCGTCCTCACCAATAAGCCGGTGGGCATCAGCCGCGCCATCGTGGACGGGCTGGGCATGGGCGGACATTTCCGGCAGGTGTATGGCGGCAACAGTTTCGATTTCAAGAAGCCGCACCCCATCGGCATCGAAACGCTCATGACCGAGTACGGAGCCGCGCGCGAGCGAACCATGATGGTGGGCGACAGTTCCGTGGATATACAGACGGCCCGCAATGCGAACGTGAAATCCTGCGGCGTGACCTACGGGTTTCAGCCCGAGACGCTCGAGACCGTGCCGCCGGATCTGCTGGTGGACCGCATGGAAGAACTGGCCGATTGGGTTATCGGTCGCCGCGATGGAGAGGGGAGCTAAAGGCCATGGCGCCGGGCTCGCGGATTGCCGACCGAAGGCGCCCTGGCAATCTTCGATCGATACGTGGCCGGTGAGTTGACCATTGAACAGATGGGCGCGGGGGTTCGAGCGCTGCATGCCCGAGAGTTCGGACCTGTACACATATTCGGGGACTGATGTTCTTCGGAATATTCCGGATATTCGCGACACTGCGCATCTCCAGGCAATTCACAAACACATCTTTCAGGACGTTTACTCGTGGGGTGGCGAATTCCGTACGGTCAATATTTTTCGATCGCCGCATTGCGCGAGAATTTCGCGACCGGCGATTGCTCTGCATTGGCCGCCCTGATTCGCCGCGTGTTATAACGCTTCTAAGGAGACCCAGATGGAGCGCAGAACGTTCGTGCTGAGTTCAGCCGGGATGATGCTGTCCGGGCGCATGTTATCGGGACTATCGGCCAATGACACGGTGCGGGTGGCCGTACTGGGCGTGAATGGGCGCGGCAAGGATCATATCAACGGATATGGGAACCTTAAGAACGTGGAAGTAGCCGTGCTGTGCGATCCGGATCAGAACGTATCGCGCCAGCGGGCTGTGGAGTTCGAGAAAAAGTTCGGCCGCCAGGTCCGCACGGAAACCGATTTGCGGCGCGTGTTCGATGACAAGAGCATCGACGTGGTTAGCATCGCCACGCCCAACCACTGGCATTCGCTGGCTACTATTTGGGCGTGCCAGGCAGGCAAGGACGTATACGTCGAGAAGCCGGGCTCACACAACCTCTTCGAGGGCCGCAAAATGATCGAGGCGGCCGCCCGCTACGATCGCATCGTGCAGCACGGCGTGCAGCTCCGCAGCTCAGCCGCATTGCAGGAGGCGGTGCGCAAAATGCGCGAAGGCGTAATCGGGAATGTCTACATGGGGCGCGCGCTGATCTATCGCTCGCGGAAATCGATCGGGCATTTTACCGATGAGCCAGTGCCCGAAGGTTTGGATTACGACGTCTGGCTGGGCCCCGCGGGGCAGCGGCCGTTCTCGCATCGCTATGTCCACTACAACTGGCACTGGCAGTGGGATTTCGGCAACGGCGAAATCGGCAACCAGGGCGTGCATGAGCTGGACATGTGCCTGTGGGGGCTGGGCGTGCAGTTCCCGCGCCAGATCACTTCATCCGGTGGAAAGTTCCTGTGGGACGACGACAAGCAGACCCCCGAGATCCTCACGTCCTCGTATCTCTATCCCGATCAGAAGAAGACCATGGAAGTCGAAGTGCGGCACTGGTTCACCAATCAGGAGGACGGCGCCACGGTCGGCAATATCTTCTACGGCTCGGAAGGCTACATGGTGATCAAGAACTACGACGCCTACGAGACCTACCTGGGAGAGAAGCGCGAACCCGGTCCGGCGCGCAAAGAGGGCGGCGACCACTATGCGAATTTCATAGGCGCGGTCCGCAGCCGCAAGAAGGGCGAGCTGAACGCTCCCATAGAGACGGGCCATTACGCGGCCGGCATCGCGCACCTGGGCAACATCGCCTACCGGTTGAACCGGCGTCTGGAGTTCGACCCCGCAGCCGAGAAGTTCGTCGGCGATGCGGAGGCGGACAAGCTGCGCACGCGGGAATACCGGGCGCCGTTTGTGGTGCCGGAAAAAGTCTGATCACGCCTCCAACGGTGACGAATCGCAACCGCGATAGCCGCCTCCACGCACGACCGAGCCTATCTATTACATTACGCAGCTTCAATCACGCGCAGGCGGCCTTGGCGGCGCGTGCGCGGGGCTGATTTGACGATGATCTCTACGTCCCGTCCAAGCGCGTTGAGCCAGCTCGCAAGCCGGTCGATGGTGACGCTCTCCAGGCGGCCACGGAATACCTTGGAAAGCGTCGGCTGATCTGTGCCGCAGAGCCGCGCCGCTTCTTGCTGCGTCAGTTTGCGCTGCTCGATGGTGTCCTTGATGGCGATTATCAAGGTGCTTTTAGCGGTGAGTTCCGCAGCCTCGGCCGGCGTGAATCCAATATCGGCAAACACGTTGTCGCTGCTTTTCTCAAAGGAAATCTTGGCCATTTTCAATCTCCGTATCTAACTCCCGTGCGCGCTGTAGGCGTACGGCGATCAACTCTGCGTCCGGCTTCGGCAGGCCTATCCCGGACTTGGATTTTTTCCATGCAGCACATAGAGCGCCTTCTTAAAATTCACCACGTAAGGTGATTTTCAGACCATCGCCGCGGACGAGACCACCGGCTGCCGCTTCCACAGCCGCACCCAGTATGCCGCGCCCAGAACCAGCAGCGCCAGCGAGATCCACTGCGAGGTATTGAGCGGGCCGCCGAAGGGATTGGGCTGCTCGTGGTAACGCACGAACTCCACCAGGAAACGCACTGTGGAATATAGCATCAGGTACAAGCTGATGATGGCGCCCGGCGCATGGGGCTTGCGAATGCGCCAGTATAGAATGCCGAAGATGAGGAACTCGGCCGCCGATTCGTACAACTGCGTGGGATGTAGAGCGACGCCCAGCGGCACACCCACCAGGCTCTTGGCCACGGGGTTTGTGAACGTGACACCCCAGGGCAGTTTGGTCGACACGCCCCAACAGCAGCCCGCCGCAAAGCATCCCAGCCGTCCGATGCCGTGACCCAGGGCGATGCCCGGCGCGAAGACATCGGCTGTGGTGAACGGCGGCAGATGCTTGCGGCGCATGTAGATCGCCGCTGCGATGAGCGCCCCGATCAGGCCGCCATAGAATACGCCGCCGGCCTGCAGGCTCGACAACGAAAAAATCTCGCCGGGATTGCGCGCATAGTAGGGGATATCGATCAGGAACATCATGATCTTGGCCCCCACGATGGCGGCCAGCGCGCAATAGATCGCCAGGTTCAGCACGGCGTCGTAGTTCAGGCCGGCGCGCCGCGCGAGACGCCCGATCACCGCGAGCGCTGCTAGGAAAGCCAGCGCCACCAGCACTCCGTAGGCCGATTGCGCGTAGCCGCCGATGTGGAAAAGCTGTGGAAACATCAGGTTTGCGCCGCTTGGCGCTTGGGTCTCAGAATATCCAGCAGCAGCAAACCGCTGCCGATCACGACACAGGAATCCGCCACGTTAAAGGTCGGCCAGTGCAGATCGCCGATGTAGAATTCCAGGAAGTCGGTCACCTGTCCCCACACGATGCGGTCGAACAGATTGCCGGCCGCGCCGCCTAGGATCAGGGCCAGGCCGATGGCCGTCAGACGGTCGGAGCGCGATGCTTTCCAGAGCATGGAAGCGACTACCAGCATGGCGGCCGACGCGAACACAATCAGCACCAGAGTGCGCCAGGCGGACGGGGAATCGTTCATCAGCCCGAAGGCCACGCCCCGGTTCCGGGAGTGTACGATATCGAAGAATCCGGGGATCACGTTGTGAACGTCGAACGTTGAAACGCGCTGCTCAATAATCCACTTGCTCAGTCGATCGACGGCAAATACCGCAGCGGCCAGGCCGTACGCTTGCAGCCGCCGATCAGCCATGTAGAATCTCGTCTATCGCGCCCGCGCAGGCCGCGCAAATAGTAGGAAACCGCGGATCCGAACCGGTATCGGTAGTGTACTTCCAGCAGCGCTCGCACTTGGCGCCGGCGGCGCGCTCCACTCGCACGGAGACGCTCTGGCCGGGTTGCTCGACCTCTTGAGGCAGGGCTGCGGCCTGCTCAAGGGCAACTTCCGAAACGATGAACAGCGCCGGCAGCTCGCGGGCGTATTCCTGAAGCAGCGGATAAAGGTCGCCGTTGGCCGCCAGCCGTACGCGAGCCTCGAGGGGCGCCCCGATAAACTTCTCCCTGCGGGCCTCCTCGAGGCTCTTCAGCACATCTTCCCTCACTTCTATAAGACGGTCCCAATTGAGCGCGCGTTTCCGGTGAGCGTCCGGCAGGCCCTCGGTGAGCTCGGCGGGCTCCGGAAACAGCGCCAGATGTACGCTGCCGGCCTGCCCCAGGTGGGGCCAAACTTCTTCGGCTGTAAACGTCAGGACGGGGGCCAGCAGCCGAACCAGCGCGTAGGCCAGGCGGTAGAGCGCGGTTTGGGCGCTGCGGCGCGCGTGCGATTTGGCCGCCGCTGTATACAGCCGGTCCTTCAGCACGTCGAAGTACAGCGAGCTGAGATCCACGGTCGCGAAATCGTAGATGGCGTGGTAGACCTTGTGAAACGCGAAATCGTCATACCAGCCGCGGCAGCGGGCCACCAGGTCTTCGGCGCGCAGCAGCACCCATTGGTCGAGCTCCAACATTTCGGCGGCCCCGACCGCATCCGCGCGCGGGTCGAAATCCGAAAGGTTGCCCAACGCGTACCGAAAGGTGTTGCGCAATTTCCGGTAAGCCTCGATCAGCCGCGTGATGATGGTGTCGGAGGCGCGCACGTCCTCGTTGAACTCCATCGAAGCGGACCACAGGCGCAGCATCTCGGCGCCGTGATGCTTGATGATTTCTTCCGGCTCGATGGAATTGCCGAGCGACTTGTGCATGGCCCGGCCTTCGCCATCGAGCACCCAGCCATTCAACGCGCAGGCGCGGTACGGCGCGTTGCCCTTCAGCGCCACGCCGACCAGCAGTGAGCTGTGGAACCAGCCCCGGTATTGGTCGCCGCCTTCGATGTAAAGATCGGCGGGCCAGGGCAGATGGTTCTCCGGCGTGAGCACGGCCAGGTGGCTCGATCCGGAATCGAACCAGACATCCAGTATGTCGGTTTCTTTGCTGAAATTGCCGCCGCCGCACTTGGCGCATGTGGTGCCGGGCGGCAGCAGCTCGGCCGCGGTACGCTCGTACCAGACGTCGGCGGTATGCTCGGCGAAGAGCCGCACGATGCCATCGAGAATGTTGCGATCGGTGATCGGCTCGCGGCAGCCATCGCAGTAGAACACGATGATCGGCACGCCCCACACGCGCTGCCTGGAGATGCACCAATCCGGGCGCGTTGCGATCATGTTGGACATGCGCTCCATGCCCCAATCGGGCATCCATTGCACCTGGCGGATGACTTCGAGCGTCCGCTCGCGCAGGCTGTTGCGTTCCATGCCGATAAACCATTGCTCGGTGGCGCGGAAGATGGTCGGATTGTGGCAGCGCCAGCAGTGCGGATAGCTGTGAACCACTTTTTCCTGGGCCAGCAGGGCGTTGTGCTCGCGCAGGATTTCGATCACCACCGGATTAGCCTCCCACACGGTCTTGCCGATCAGCTCGTCCGGCAGCCGGCCCGCGGCGCCCTCGGCGCGATAGAAACGCCCGGCCGCATCCACGGGGCAATAGGTCTCGATGCCGTATTGGCGGCCGACCACGTAGTCTTCCTGGCCGTGCCCGGGAGCGGTGTGCACGGCGCCGGTACCCTGCTCGAGCGTCACGTGATCGGCCAGGATGCCGAGCGAATCGCGCTCCAGGAACGGGTGCTGGAAGACGGCGAATTCCATGCGCGTTCCGGGGAAGCGCGACAGCACTTCGTAGCCGGCCCAGCCGCATTTTTCAGCCGTAGCTGCCAGCAGATCGGCGGCCACAATATAGACGCCATAAACGGAGTCGGCCGCCGGAACCAGGACTGCCACGTACTCAAACTTGGGATTGAACGCAATCGCCATGTTGGCCGGTATGGTCCACGGAGTGGTGGTCCAGATGAGCGCGTAGACCTGGCGGTCGGCGAGCGCGGGATCGATCCTGGCCGGATCGGAAGTCAGCGCGAAGCGCACCCAGATGGATGGGCTGGAGTGGTTCTCATACTCCACTTCGGCTTCAGCCAGCGCCGTGCGATCGTGCAGGCACCAGTGTACCGGTTTCAGCCCCTTGTACACATAGCCCTTCTCCAGGAAATCCACGAACGCGCCGGCAATCACCGATTCATAATGCGCACTCATGGTGAGGTAAGGGTGGTCCCAGAGCCCGAAAATACCCAAACGCTTGAAATCCTCGCGCTGCAGGTTCACGTATTTCCCGGCGTACTTGCGGCACTCGTCGCGGATTTGCGTCACGGTCATTTTGGCCTTGCGCGAGCCCAACTCGGTATCCACTTTGATCTCAATGGGCAAGCCGTGGCAGTCCCATCCGGGGACATACGGCGCATCGAAACCGGCCATGGTCTTAGTCTTGACCACGAAATCCTTCAGGATTTTGTTAAATGCGGTGCCCAGGTGGATGCGGCCGTTGGCGTAGGGCGGCCCGTCGTGGAGGATGTAGGTTGGGCGGCCGGCGCGGGCACTGCGAATCTGGCCGTAAAGATCCTCTTTCTGCCAGCGGTCCAGCAGCTTCGGCTCGGCCTGAGTGAGATTGGCCTTCATGGAGAAGCTGGTGCGGGGCAGATTGAGAGTCTGCTTCAGATCAAGGTTTTGCAAATCCATTTTGCAGGGAAAATACCAGTCTACACGATTGGGTGTTTATCGACCCACTACCGGATTCCCAGCAGCGCCCATCCCGGCAGCGACGCAGGCTGGTTGTTCATAAACACGATGCGCCGCGTCTTCGGAAATGGCAGATTCGGGCTGAACGCCCTTGCGTAAATCGGGATCTGCTGCAGAATCTGCCGGTACGCCGGATCGTTAGTGTCGAGCCAGGCGCTCTTGCTGAGCAGACCGCCGCCCCAGCCCATTGAAATCAGACATTCCCCAGCCGCGCGCGCTTCGGCCAGCCGCCGCTCCAGCTCATCGATCTGGCGGACCAGCAGGTTCAGTCCGGTCCAGGAGGCATATTGTTTGTGTATCGCCAGCAGGCGTGCGGCATACTCGTTTGCGGCTTCAAAGATGTGGCCGCGATCGAACGATTCCTGCCAACGAATAGCCCGCCGGATCTCCGGTTGGGTAAAGAAGGTCTTTTCCTGCCAGTCGCCTTCGAAGCTCGATCCCGGCGCAGCCATCTCGGCGAAGACCGGCGTGCTGTCTTCCGGCCGCGCGCCATCCACCGCGCCGCGCGGGCTCTGTTTCCAGCCGAGCGCAAAGGAGCCTGCGCGAGGCTGCAGCGTGGACACGCGCAACAGATAAACTTTGAATTGCGCGTACCCCACCGGAGTGGAATCGCCCACGCCGATCAGCCGCATGCGGTTGGTCCCGGCGCTCCCTAGGGCCTGTTCTTCGGGCCCTTCCGCCAACCGGCGCGGCGCCCGCTCGCCTTGCATGCGCGCGGCTACGTCACTCAACATGCCGCTCTTCCAGTTGGCGAAAACCATGCCGGTGCGCAAAGCTCCCTTGATGGCTGTCCCCGGCAGGTACGGCCCGGAAGCGCCCGCCGCGAAGGTCGGGATGTGCAGGCTCTCGCCGCTCGCGCGATTCCAATACGCGGAATAAGCCGGCGACTCGAACGGAATGCGGCGGCCGGCAAAGTTCTGCGCGAAGCCGCCCCAGGAAGCGAAATCCAGCTTTTCTGAGCGCTTGAGCTGCGCCAGATAACCGTCCAGGCGCGGCCCCTTCGCCAGCAACCGGAAGATGCGCCACTGGTCGAGCACATTTACCTGGTCCTTCCAGACCATGTAATCGATCGGCGAGAGTCTGCGGCCGTCTCCCACCAGCAGCGGCGTCAGACACGTCAGGCGATATCTCATGCCGTCACCTGCCCTGGAAGCGGAATCGACAAAGCGAACCCGGCACGAAACACGGGGTGCGCAAAACCGTCCGGCGCCACATCGGGGGCCATCCCGCGAATCGTTTCGCCCGCCACCAGGACAGAGCCTTCCGCCACCATTTGCAATTCCTTTTTGCGCTTCCCGAATCCGGCCTGGCTTTCGACGCGCCCGCCCCGCGCCATCACGGTGTAATTGCCACGCTTCCAATCCACGGCATCCTGCGGGCCGGGCGTGAACAGCGAAAGCAGCCAATGGGAAGTTACTCCAGGCTCCGCGGCGGGCGGAAGCTCCGCATTCTCCGTGGCGGGCGCGGCGTGAGGCTCAATAGCCGGCATAGACCGATCCGGCAGAATCATGTCCGGCAGCGTACCCTCGACGAACTCCGGCTCGGCGCATCGTCCCCAACCCCGGGATCGCTCGCCGCCGAATCCCGAATCCGCCAGCAGGCGCAACCCGCCGCGCACGGGCGCGGACCAGCGCGCGTGAGCCTCTTCATCTGCAAAGGAAACGATGGCCCACACCCCCGCATCGCGCCGAAACTCGATGCACGCAGTGGAATGGCGTTCCGCGGCGCCGGTCAGACGGTCCACTGCCGCGCTCCAGCGCACGCCGGTACGGAACGGCCCCAGCCGCCCCACAGGCAACAGGCACTCGCTAGCGCCGTCTATGGTCCACTGCTCTTCGCGCAACGGCTGCCCGCCCAGCAGTGCGGCAACCAGCGGCAGCGGAATGAATCGCGCGCTCTTCCAACGCACCTTGGTCGCGCTGACCGGTGCGCCTGCCGAGGGCGGCCAGATGCTGCGCGGAGGCACGATGAAATCGAACTCGCCGAGGAACGGAAAGCACGAGCTAAAGCGCACCGCCGGACCCTGCGGATTGCGGGCCGTGGCATCCAGCCACTCGTCGCGCCTGCCCAGCGTAGACATTGCGGCAGTCACCGCCGCGTATACCGAATCGCTGTGGTATATCGGATCGACGCGATTGCGCGCGCCCGAATCCGGTCCCGAGCGCCAGGGGCCGGCGGGACGGAGTTTGACGACCAGTCCGGGATTCATCACTCCTCGCGCAGAAACGAGAGGGCCGCCTCGCGGAAACCGGTTTGCAGGGAAGCCAGGTCGACGCCCGCGCCCAGATCCTTTTGCGCGGCGCCCGTGGCATAGTAGCCTTGGCCGCGCCAGGTCAGCTTCAAGTTGGCGAAGCGCACCCGCCCGCTGCCGCGCGAGCCGCCGCCTCCCAGGCTGTCGTCTTCCAGCATCCGCAGGCCTTCCAGCACGCGCTGGAACAGCGGCGCGTCTTCCTCGCACAGCACATCCATCACCAGCCGAACGCGGAAGCGCGCCCCGGCGGGTACCCGCTCGAGCGTGCGCGGATTGGCCTGCGAGGTGATGCGGTCAATGGCGTTTTCGCTCTTCACCTCGGTCAATTCATCGTCCAGGTTCTCGCGCATCTGCGGCGTGATGCTGTCCGGATCGAGCGGAGCGTCATAGACCGCCAGGCGCGCCGGAGTGGCTTGCGCGCTTTCGACCGACTCCCCCGCCACGCGCTCCATGCGCCCCGGATTGCGCCCGAACAACAGGCAGATCTCGTCATCCGGACGGTCGCTCTGATGGATGCGCACTTCCTGTCCCTTGCGCTTGGACAGATAGACCAGCTCGGTCGGCACCGCCAGGCCGGAGGACTGCTCCAGCAGCGATCGCAGCTTTCCGCGCAATGAGCTGCCCGGCACGTATGGCCGGCCAAAAGCGTCTTTCACCACCGGATTATCCGATCCACCGATCTCGAGCGAACCTTTGCCCGCGCCGACGTGCAGTCCGGTTTCGCAGTGCAGTTCGCCTTCCAGGATCAACTTGCCTAAGAACTTCAACTCCGTTTGCGTCGTGTGCGCGCTCATGGTTGATTTACTCGTTGTAGGCCACAATGGCTTCGAAAAGATCGCGAAAACGCTCGTAACCGCGCAGGTCGTTCTTGCGCGTCACCTGCAGCAACAGCCTCTCCAACTGATCCAGACTGCGCAGGCCGTGCCGCGCAATAGTGTAGGCCAAGCGCGCGCGCAGCATCACGAATTCGTGCTGGCGTTCGCTCTCCGGCGCACGCACCGCGCGCCGCACGGCGCTATAAAACCGCCGCAACTGGCTCTTCGTGCCCGAGTCCATATCGCGCATGCGGCTGACAATGCCGTGCGCCTGGTTGTCCAGGTAGAGGCTGTCCGCCATCAGCTTCTCCAATTCGATCTCCGGCGGACCTTCCGGCCGGCCACGGTCGCCGCGGCGATCGTCCCGCCTGTCACCGCGCTCCGGCCCGCGCCCGCCCTCCGAGGGTCCCCGGCCTTCGGGCCCACGCCCGCCTTCGGGCCCACGCCCCTCGCGCGGCGGACGGCCTTCCCTTTTCTGTTCCTGTTCCTGTGGCATCTGCTAAACCTCAGTCATCAATCTGGCCCACTCCAGGGCCACCAGGCCGGCGGGCCTCAACTTCACTTCGGCCGACTTGCGTCCCACCATCTCGTTGATCAAGTGCGTCCGCAACTTCTGAAACTCGCGGTCGCGCGTCCCGCTCAGGATGCGGTTAAAGCGCCGCTGAAAGCGCCAGGTGCGGGTGGGGCTGTCGTCCTCAGCGCCATTTCCGAAAACCTGCCGCTGGTAGAAGCTGCGCAGCTCCAGCAAAAACTGGCGCGACAGCCGGTAATCGCCGATCAGCTTAGTCACCGTGTCTTTCAAATCCGCCGCGTCCGCCAGTTGCTTCCATTCGAGGATGCGGCCCAGCGCGTAGATGCAGTCCTTATCGGCGGCCTTGGCCAGCTCCAGGTTGCGCCCTGCTTCTTCGTACACCGCTGCGATCGGGTAATGCATCTCGGGCGCCAGCGCCACGGCCATGGAGATGGTCTTGCCTTCCGGGCCCGGAAAATCCTTCAAGTTTTCTTCCGTGAAAAGGTGGAAAAGGCGCTGCACCTCGCGCGCCAGCAGCAGCAGCGCGTCCCAGGCTCCATACACGGCGAAATCGTCGCCGCCCGAATAAAGGATAGTAACCTTACGCCAGAACTCGGGCATCGAGCATAGCACCTCCAGCTCGCCGGCGAAGAACTGTTTGTAGAGCACGGAAAGCTGCACGTGCTCCTCGATGCTGGTGAGCCGCCGCAGGCGCACCCCGAAACTATCCACGTCGCCGCGCAGCACGCCCCACAGCGAGCGCCCTTGCGCGCGCCGCGCCAATGTGGGCACGGTGGCCGCCGACCTGCCATCTTCGCTGGGCGCCGCGTGCCGGGCCAGCGTAATGCTTTCGAGCGACAGATTCGTAGTCAGATTCCAGGTGTGCTTGCCTGCGCCCGGATGCACCATGGCCGGCGTCTCCGGCGACCAGCCGACCACGCTGGCCTCCCGCACATTAAGCCCCAGCTCTTTTGAAAAATAGGCGTCCACATCCATCGGCGCCGCGGCGGTGAACGGCTGGAAGGCCTCCGCGCCGCGGTCGGCGAGCGGAGTGGCCCGCTTGCGCTGCAGCTCTTCGTTCAGGCGCTTGCGCACCACGCTCCAGTCGCCCAGGTTCTCCGTGACGCTCCACAGCAGCTTCAGATAACCGCCGCCGAGCTCGGCGATCTGGCGCGCCGTGCCTGCTAGGAACTCTTCGGCCGGGCCGCGCGATTCGCCTGGCAGAACCAGCAGGAACTGTCCGCCGCCGCTCGAACCGAGCAGCACGCGCGCCAATCCGAATTCCGCCAGCAGCGCGCGCGGCAGCACTTCGCACAGCAGCGTGATCCATTGCGAACGCCCGGCCAGAAGCTCCTCGCCGTTCGATCGAGCGGGCGTCGCCCCACCCGGCCGAGACAAGAGGAACTCTTCAATGCCCAGTATTTTCCCTTGCAGTAGGATCTGTTCGGACATCTAGAGGACAAGCCTTGAGAATTTCCCACTGTAACACAGGGCCAGGGCTAGACGCGGACGCGGGCAACCGAACGGGCGAGAGCTTCCATCCGGGCTTGAATGGCTACTATCAGCGCTCTCTTAGATGGCGAATCGGGCATCCGTTCGACAACTGCCATTCTGTACCGCAGGAAAGCCTCTTCGGTCAATTTCGCGCCTCGCTATCGATATAGTGTTTTCAGCCGCCGCGACATTACAGGCGCGTTTCTGAATCATAAGGTCAGAAGGATACTTCCGCAAGTACGGTCGGTACCGCCGTAGTACTTTGATCGCCGCCTGTCTGCGAGGTAGACTCGAAGTTGCATGGCCACATCGACCATCATCCCGGTGGAAGTATACCTGCGAACCAGCTACCACCCCGATATGGAGTACGTGGACGGCGCATTAGTGGAGCGACATGTAGGCGAGCGTAGGCACAGCCGTCTGCAGCTTCTGATTGGAGCACTACTGGCCTCCCGTGAGGAGGGGAGGTTCCATACTTATACGGAACAGCGCCTGCGCGTCTCGGCGCAGCCCCGGTATCGTGTTCCCGATCTGTGCGTGATGGCTCTGCCGTATCAAAATGAGCCCGTCTTCACTCACCCGCCGCACCTGGTCATCGAGATTTTGTCCCCGGATGACGAGCCTGCGGAAATTCTGGAGAAGATCGCCGATTATTTGAAGTTCGGCGTCCCGCGCATATGGATCCCCGACCCGTATCGCCATCGGCTTCAGCAAGCCGACCGTGACGGCCTCCATGATTGTCCCGATCTCATCGTCGAGAGCGAATTGGCCGGCCGGCTGGATTTCGGCGAGTTATTTGCGAAGCTGGACGAGCCGAGCGCGTAACGCCGTACGAGGTGGCATGAGCGCAGGCTAGCGTAGACTAGAAGGTGGCGTGACCCTCGACGATTACAAAGTTGTCTTGTACCGCAACCAACCGGACGGGTGGGTCGCGGAGATCCCCGCCATCCCAGGCTGCTACGCGCTCATGATGACGAGGGAAGCAGCCGTGGCGGAACTTGAACGAGTCTTCGATATGATCGCCGCCGAGTACCGCGACCGAGGTCTATCCCTGCCTGTGGACAGCACTGAAATCGTGCATGCCTAGCGGCCATGCGGAGGAGTTTCGCCGTGTAGCCTTGCGCCTGGGATTCCAGTTGCAGCGTCAGACAGGGAGTCACGAGCGTTGGATTCGCGCAGACGGCCGCGCCGCCACTATCCCGGACCACGCGGGGCGCGAAATCGGACCACCACTCTTTAACAAAATTCTCAAACAGCTCGGAATCAGCGCCGAGGAGTTTCGGAAACTGAAGTAGGCAGGGGCGCACGCGTGCGGATCACCATCGTGGCGCTAGCTGTCATGCTGTTTCGCCGACAGTGCCGGAGCGAAAAGCCGGCCGATCGTACACCAGCCTCTTGTCGGGTAGCACTGTAAACCCGATGGTGCCATGAAGCGATTCGCAAGTGTCTGAAGACACTCTGATCTCCGCAGCCCACTTGCCGACATCCAAGAGATCCACCGGTTCAGTCATATTCTTTGAGGCCCGGTGATTGTTATCGCGATCGATTTGCATCAAGACGAAATAGCTGCTTTCATTTCCGAAGAAGGACACAGACGAACTGATATTACTGCTGACCAGCTTCCCTTCGAGCTCATTCTTTGAGAGCCATGTGGCTTCGTCCACAGTGAACTGTTTTCCATCCGCGTGAATATACCTAATTCTCGCCCTAACATTCATGGCCGTGTTCGGCACCGTTACTTGTGTGTTTCTGATCTCCACCAGCTGTGGATAACCAAGAGGATTGTTTGAATACGAACCGTCGCCGCTAATGCCTCCGTACTCGAGGTGCGGCTCAAACTGCCGCCGAGCCTCACGGATCTGATCGTGGGATTCTGCCCTAACTTCGGCATGCGGCGCCCCGGCACTTAAGCCAGCTTTTCCAAGCCGTACCACTGCAGCTCGTCTCCCGAGGGTTCGCGCACGTTGATTCAGCGCAGCTACCAGCCTGTCGTAGCCGGTTGCACTGTGCAAATCGACATAATGCCTTCGTTTGAGCCTCTCAGGAACGTCGCAGTCATCGAGACGGGCCGGAATCAGGAATATACTGCCCTCGGGTTGCTCGCCAGCGACGTCCAGCGCGAACTCGATCTCTTTCTGGACATATCCGCTCTTACTGATGGACGAATTTGAGAGGCAGACGACAACCGCATCCGAAGCGCGAACTGCCTTACGAATCTCCATTTCCCAATCCTGCCCTGGCAGAAGTTGCTCTTCATCGAGCCAGGGTGCCATGCCGCTCTCGCGGAGCTTCACAGCCAGTGCCCTCACGAAGCGCTTGTCGCTGGACGAGTGACACAGGAAAACTGACAACAGCCTCGCGGTCTCCGCTGGCTGGCGGGCGACAGAACTGGCATACTGAATCCCGAAGGCTGTGGGCTTCCCTCTTAAGAGACCTTGAGCGTTGCGCCCAAGGTCGATCAGCTTCTCGGCAGCCAAGCGCTCGAAGTCGGTGTCGTCCGCAACGATAGGGACAGCGTCACGACGAGGGTAGACCAATCCCGCACCAGTATGGGAGCGCGCAACGAGGAACTCAGTGTGGCAGCCGCTTCGATAGACGCTGACAACGGTCGCCAGAAGTTTCATTTGTTTGTCGGTGAGGTTCAAGTCCAGCACGATCTCCGATGACGGCTCCGCAGGCCGTACGATTTCTCCACCTTCCACGATCCATGGTTCTTCGAGCGGTCCCGGCCGTGCTAGGTCAGTTTGCGAAACACGCCAATGATTGCCTTTATCCAATGAATACACCGCGGTCGCCGACAGCGTGGTCCGTCTCCTTGTCTGCAGGTCCTCGATTTCGAACAGGTACTGCCGCTTCTCTGGAACATCGCCGGCGATGCCCCTCCCCGCTCCTTCTGGCGGGACTGAAAATAGAATGTGGCCGGCGATGGCGGAGTGCGCGTCCAGATTCAGCGGGAACAGAAGTTGCTGTTTTGTTCGCACGCCGAAGGCGGCCAGCAGCCGTTCCCACTCAGGGAGCAGATTCCGGGGCTCGACCGCGAGCTGCGTATGCCCGTAGACTATCAGTAATGTGATGTTGAGGCTAACCCGGTGTGGCGACTTGTTTACGAAGGTGAAATCCCGCGCGATAGCGAAGCGAGCACGACTGCGGAGCGGATCGCCGCGTATCATTGACACGTCGTCCAGGCAGCCGGGATAGCGCACTTCCCATTCGCTAACTCCGCCAGCGGCACCGTCAGCAATTCCATGGCGGTCCTGCACGCGTGTAAACTCACGATTCATTTCCTCAACTTCCGCCATCAAATCGGGAGGGAAGAGATCCGTCGTGATTCCGGCTCTCCGCAGCTCACGCTGCCCGCGTCCCGTGATGTCGGGGTTCGGGTCCAGCATTCCAATCACTACTCGAGCGACCCTCCGCTCCACAAGTCGCGTTGCACAAGGCATCTTCGGAGGATTTCGGGCGATACAAGGCTCAAGAGTCGTGTACACCGTTGCACCGGCCAACGCCAAATCTGGCAGCTTTCTGTCCAGTACGATGTACTCGGCGTGACACCCAGGGATCTCGCCACGGTGCGCTCGGGCGAGGATTTCCCCGTTCTTGACCACGACAGCCCCCACTCTTGGGTGGACTCGTCCGTCTTCCGGAACACTTGACCGGGCTTCGTCGATGGCCAACTGTGCGAACCTTCGATCATCGGGTACGGTATCAGAAGCTCCTGTCGGTTTGCGGTCCGCAAGTTCTTGTAAACAAAGTCGCCCTCGTTCAGTGATGAAGAGTGCCGCGGCGTCGGCAAGGGACGTTCCATCTTCAAGGAACTTGCCGTTCAGCTTATCCTCCGCCCGTAGGGCTTCAACCGCCAATAACCACTCCGGAAGTGGCAGGTCCTGGTGCTCCGGTAATGCGGCGCGCAACTCGTGAAGGTGCAACTTGCTCGGGAATGCGTCGTCCAACTTCTCCAAGATCCTGCGCGCGAGTGTAGTATCGTGCATGTGCCTTGCGCCGTCCTTACTTCGCGTCCCGCCAGTTATCCCCCGCCCCCACATCCACCAGCAGCGGCACTTCCAACCGATACACCCGCTCCATCTCGCGCTTCACCATCACCGCGATTTCCGGCGCCTCTTCCGGCGGCGATTCGAAGAGCAGCTCGTCGTGTACCTGGAGCAGCATCGCCGTGCGGTAGCCGCGGCTTTCGAGCTCATGATCGATGCGCACCATGGCCAGCTTGATCAGATCGGCTGCCGTGCCTTGCAGCGGCGAATTCACGGCTGTGCGCTCGGCGAACCCGCGCGCGTTGGGATTGCGGCTATTGATATCGGGGATGGGCCGCTCGCGGCCGAACAGCGTACGCGTCACGCCCGTGCGCCGCACCTCCGCGATGGTTGCGTCGATGAACTTGCGCACACCCGCATAGCGCGCGAAATAGTTCTCGATATAGGTTTGGGCTTCGCGCTGCGAGATCCCCAATTGCGCCGCGAGGCCGAACGGGCTGATGCCGTAAACGATGCCGAAATTGACCGCCTTGGCGTTGCGCCGCGCCGCGGGGGTGACCATCAATGGAGGCACCCCCAGCACTTCCGCGGCGGTACGCGTGTGGATGTCCTCGCCATTGCGGAAGGCCTCCACCAGCACCGCGTCGCGCGACATGTGCGCCAGCAGCCGCAGCTCGATCTGCGAATAATCCGCCACGATCAGCTTCCAGCCCCCGCGCGGCACGAACGCCGCCCGGATCTCGCGGCCCAGCTCCGTGCGGATCGGAATGTTTTGCAGGTTGGGGTTCGACGACGACAGCCTTCCTGTGGCCGCGCCGGTTTGGTTGAAGCTGGTGTGCAGGCGTCCGGTGCGCGCATCGATCAGCGCCGGGAGCGCATCCACGTAGGTGCCCTTCAACTTCGTGAGCTGCCGATATGCCAGCACTTTGCGCACGATCTCATAATCGGCCGCGAGATCCTCCAGCACGTCCGCGGCGGTCGAAACGACCTTGCCCTTGCCGTACTTGACCGGAGCCGGCAATTGCAGGTCTTCGAACAGCACGCGCCCCAACTGCTGCGGTGAGCTGATGTTGAACGGCTTGCCGGCCAGCGCATGGATTTCCGAGGTCAGGCCGGCGATTTCGCGCTCCATGAGAGCGGAGAGCCGCGCCAGCTCTGCGCGATCGATGCCTACTCCCGCGCGCTCCATGCGCGCCAGCACGCGGGCCAGCGGCAGCTCGATATCGGCGTATAACTTGTCGAGTCCGCGCTGCCCCACCGCCGGCCGTAACAGCTCGTAGATTTCCAGCGTGATATCGGCGCGTTGTTCCGGCGCGCCCCCGAGCTGTAGATCCAGGCGACGCCGCGCCTGCTCGTCGAGCGGGCAGCCCCCGGGGTCAGCGTCAAGCAGGAAGGCGTACAGCATGATATCGTGCGCGAAGCCCGCGCCGGCGATGCCGAGCCGGTCGAGCGCCAACAGCGCCGATTTGACGTCGCACGAGATCTTGGGGCGCGTTGCATCTTCCAAAAACGGTTGGAGCGCATCGCGTAGCGCGATCGAGGCGGCGCGCGCCTCCCGAGGCTTCCAAGCCATGCCCATCATGCCCATGCCGGCATCGCCGCCGAGCCCCAACTCGCCTTCGTCCGATTGCGAAATCGACACCGCCACGGGCGCGCCCTCGGGAATGGCGCCCAACCACTCGCGCACGGCTTCCACCGACGCGAGCTCCTGGTAGTCGCGCGGGCGCATGTCTTCGCTGGGCCCCAGCTCCTTGAGCAGGCTATGGAACTCCAGGTCTTTATAAACCTGCTTGAGCGCGGCCAGGTCCGGTTCCTGTGCGCACGCCGACTCGAGCGCAAACTCGATGGGCACTGTCGTATCGATGGTAGCCAGGCGCTTGCTCATGCGTATGCGCTCGACATTGTTTTGCAAACTCTCGCGATAGGCTTTGCGCTCCACCTCGGCCGCGCGCTCGATCGCCGCTTCCACCGAGCCGAAGCGCGCAATCAGATCTCTGGCGCCCTTGTCTCCGATACCGGGCGCCCCGGGGATGTTATCGATGGCGTCTCCCTTGAGCGCGAACAGGTCCGACACCTGGGCCGGCAGCACGCCCAGAAATTCCTGGACCTTCGCGGGATCGTACCATTCGTCGTCCTTGGCGGGATTCAGCATGGACACGCGCTCTGTGACGATCTGCATCATGTCTTTATCGCTTGAAACGATCACCACCGGCATGCCGGCCCGCTCGGCGCGGCGCGCAATGGCGCCGATGACGTCGTCGGCTTCGAAGCCCGCATACTCCAGTATCGGAATCCGCATAGCTTCGAGGATGCGGCGTATCTGCGGGATCTGTTCGCCCAGATCCGGGGGCATTTCGGCGCGGTTGGCCTTGTACTCGGCGAACTCGGCCATGCGCTCAACCGGCGCGCCGCTCTCGAATACGGCCGCGATATACTCCGGCGCGTAGGTCTTGGCGAGCTTCCGGAGCATGTTATTGAAGATGTACACAGCCTCGGTCGATAGGCCAGTGCTCGTGCGCATGGCCGGAGCGCCGCTGCGGGCGCGCGCATGATAGGCCCGGAAGATGAATCCGAATGAGTCGATCAGGAAAAGTCGCGGTTGGTTCGCCAAAGCCCATCATAGTCTACAGCGGCCTACAGCAGCCTGTGGCAGGGGTGATTCCGCCACAGCTCCGTGGCGAACTGTTGCAATTCCGCTACAGTAGTGAGTTTCGATGTGATTGAAATAAAATGGGTTTCGTCTTGGTGCTCGGCTTGCTATTCCTGTACGTTTGCTATTACAGTTGCGAATGCTCATCGCGGAGATACAGCTTGCGTTTTGAGACGACCGTCCAACGCCCCATAGACGCCTCGGGGATCGGCCTGCATAGTGGTGTCCCGGTTTCCATCCGAATTCTTCCCGCTCCCGTTTCGACTGGCGTCGTTTTTCTGCGCAGCGATCTGGACAACTTCCCGATAGCCGCGAGTTGGCGGCACGTAGCTCGCGTCAGCTATGCCACCAGCCTGATGCGCCAGGGCGTGCTGATTTCGACTACCGAACACCTGTTGAGCGTTTTCTACAGCATGGGCATCGACAACGCCTTTGTGGAGATCGACAACCTGGAAGTCCCCATCCTCGACGGCAGCGGGCAGCCTTTCGTAGAACTGATCCGGGAAGCCGGCATCCGGCAGTACCGGCGCAAGCGCAGATATCTGCGTATCCGGCGGCCTGTGTTCGTGGAAGAGCGGGGCAAACGCATCTCGATCCTGCCGGCGGAGAGTTTCTGCCTGACATGTGAGACCGACTATTGCCACCCGCTGGCCGGACGGCAGTCTCTCGAAATGGAGCTTACCCCCGAGCGCTACGCCGCGGAGATCGCGCCGGCGCGCACCTTTGGCTTCAACTACGAGTTGGACCAGATGCGCGACATGGGCCTGATTCGCGGCGCATCGCTCGACAACGCCGTCTGCTTCACGCACGACAGCGTGATGAACCCCGAAGGTTTGCGATTCCCGGACGAGTGCTGCCGCCACAAGGCGCTGGACTTGATCGGCGATCTGGCGCTGCTGGGCAAGCCGCTGCTGGGCCACGTCATCGCCGAGCGGGCCGGACACGCCATGCACGCCGCCCTGGTGGCGCGCATCATGTCCGACCCATCGCTCTACGAGATCATCAGCTTCGACCAGTTGGCCAGCCGCGTGACCCAGGCGCTGGTGTCCTAGAGTTATTTTGACAAAATCCCACACCATGTTAAACTCTTAGTGGGCCCATGACCAACATCCCTATGCACACACAACGTACCCATATCGTCATCCCCCAGCACTTGGCCACCGAGATCGATACCCTGGTGGGCAAGCGAAGTCGCAGCGCCTTTCTCGCCCAGGCCGCTGAGAAAGAACTGATGCGGCTCAGGCAGATCAAGGCCCTGGAAGCCGCCGCCGGGTCGTGGAAGGACAAGGACCATCCTGAACTGAAGCAGGGCGCCGCCAAGTGGGTGAAGGGCCTGCGGCGCGAGTACGATCAGCGCTTTGAAAAAGCAGCCGCCCGCTGAGATGGCGACGTTCCTCCTCGATACCAGCGTTATCATTGACGTTCTCAACAACAAGCGCAACCGCCCTACCCTGCTGCTGGAAATGGTGAGGGCTGGACATCTGCTATCGTGTTGCCCGATCAACATCACCGAGGTCTATGCCGGCATGCGGCCTAAGGAAGAATCCGCCACCGACGGATTCTTCGCCGGCTTGCAACACTTCCCCATCACGCCGGCGGCCGCCCGTCTGGCCGGTGAGCTTAAGCGCGACTACGCGCGTAAAGGCGCCACCCTCAACCTCGGCGATGTGATCATTGCGGCCGTCGCCATCCACTACGGGCTCACCCTGCTCACGGACAATGTCAAGGACTTCCCGATGCAAAACCTGGCCCTCCAAGCCCTGCCAAGAACTTAACACTTGACACATTCCTATATAGGAATGTAATATGAACGCATGGCCCGCGCAGCCACTACCTCGGATGCCTTCAACGCGGTCGCTGAGCCCCGTCGGCGGGAAATACTGAACTATCTCGCGCCGCGGGAGCGGCCGGTTGGGGACATTGTGGCAACCCTGGGCCTGGAGCAGCCCTCGGTCTCAAAGCACCTCCGTGTCCTGCGAGACGTTGGCCTTGTCCATATGCGCCGCGACGGCCGCCGGAAACTCTATCGAACCAATGCCGAGGCGATCCGGCCGCTCCACGAGTGGACCAGCAATTTCGAGCGCTTCTGGCAGCACCAATTGAGCCGTATCAAGGAACGTGCCGAGCAGAAACGCGATCCGTGAACGCAGTTTGATTCGAATTCACCTCAAGGAGGAATCATGACCCTGACAATACCATCGATCGAAAGTCTGACGCTGAACATTACTCGTGAAATTCACGTCCGTGCGCCGCTTGACACGACCTTCGCCGCACTGCTCGAACAAATCGGGCCGTACAATGAAACGCACGACGGCAAGCCCCTGCCGATGAAAATTGAGCCCTGGCCCGGCGGAAGGTGGTATCGGGACCTGGGCGGTGACAACGGCCATTTCTGGGGACATGTGCAGGCTATTAAACGGCCGACGCTGCTCGAAATCACCGGTCCATTATTCGCGTCCTATCCGTTCGTCTCGAATGTGCAATATCGCCTGACCGAGGCAGACGATGGAACGTTGATCGAGTTCCGGCACACCGCGCTTGGATTCATACAGGACGACCACAAGGAAGGGGTAGGCAAGGGCTGGGCGTCGCTGCTCGAGCACGTCCGGAAACGCGCCGAGGCTTCCTTGTCTCGAACCGCGGCGGAACATCACAAAACAAAGGAGAATCAAGATGGCCGGTAGCAAGATGGAATTACAGCACCCGAAAGTCGTATCGCCAGCCGAGTGGCTTACGGCTCGCAAGGAACACCTGACCAGGGAGAAGGAATTCACCCGGCTGCGCGATGAGCTAAGCCGGCAGCGCCGCGAGCTGCCCTGGGAGAAGGTAGAGAAGCAGTATGTCTTCGACGGACCCAACAGCAAGGAGACGCTCGCCGACCTCTTCGACAAACGCAGCCAGCTCATCGTGTACCACTTTATGTTGGGTCCCGGCTGGAAGGAGGGTTGCAAGAGTTGCTCGCTATTAGCCGACCATTTCGATGGCGTCACCGTGCATCTCGCGAATCGCGATGTCACACTCGCGGTGGTTTCGCGCGCGACCATGCCCGAGATCGAGGCGTTCAAAAAGCGCATGGCCTGGCGCTTCAAATGGGTGTCGTCGTTCGAGAACGAGTTCAACCGCGACTATCACGTGTCGTTCACCAAGGACGAAATGGCCAAGGGCAAGGTGTACTACAACTACGAAATGATCGAGTCCCCCGGTGAGGAAATGCCCGGAGCCAGCGTGTTCTACACCGATGGGACCGGAGATATCTTCCACACCTATTCGAGTTACGCACGCGGGCTTGATATTTTAGTTGGCGTGTACAATTTCCTCGACCTCGCGCCAAAGGGCCGCGACGAAGACGGCTTGCCCTTTACCATGTCATGGGTTCGCCACCACGATCGGTACGAGAAAGGCTACTTCGCCGATCCGGCGCAACCGTCCTCGCCCGCTAAGAGCTCCGACGCCGCGTGCTGTTCAGGGGAGACCCCGGCTGTGACTCGTCTGGCCTAGAAGAGCCGTTCCTGACGCCTCAGGTTGCCGAACGAACCCAGATTGGCCACGGCAAACGCGAAGCGATACTGATTCTCATTGCGCGTGCCGAAATCGAAGCGCCGGAACTGCACGCTGAAGCCGCAGCAATCCGTGTTGTAAGTGGCCTGAATGATGGCGTACTGGAGGATAGCTTCGCGGTAGTCGTAGATAGCTACGAAGGCGGCGTTCCACCCGCGCCGCGTCTGATGGCCGACCCCGAAACTGGTTCGCAACTGGTTCTCGCTGGCTATCAGGGATGTATCGGGATGCAGCTCGTTCTGACCGACCGAGACAAAATACAGGCCTGAAGGACTCCGCCAGTCCGCGCTCGATGAGCTGGCCACGATGCCGTGACGCATAGGATCATAGTCGGCTCGCCACTCGAAGGTAATGCCATTCAGAGGGCTGGCTTTTACTGCGGAGACAATAGGCGAGTAAGTGCGGGGTCCATCCAGGAAGGCAAAGGGCGTCAGATCGAGCTCACTGAGCAGCATGTTGCGCTGGCCATCCAGGATCGCGCCGCCAAAAGTGGGATTGAAGTAGCGCGCCTGGGATAGCTCCCAACTGAAAATCTCGGACACCTCGGTGCCGCGCTTGGCATACAACCGGTTGGTCAGCGAGAAGGTGGCTTGGTTGGTGTTCGAGAGCAGGTCGGTCTCGTCGAAATGGATGATCTTATTGAAATCCTGGCCGATGCCGGTGACATATTCGTAAGTGACGCGAGGCTCGATCACGTGCTTCAACTTGTCGCCAAAGGGAGTCTTGCGGTCGAAGACGCGCTCGAAGGAAGGGGCGATCAGGTCCAGCTTAAATTCGCGGGCGCTGCGCAGCAGGCTGGCCGAAACGGCGTTCTCGATAACGCTGGTCTGCAATAAAGGGCTGAGGTACTGTCCATTGGTCGTTTGGGTTTCGCCATAGAACGTCTCGTCCAAAGAGAAACTGGGCGCCAGGCTAAAGTCCCCGAGGTGCAGAACGCTGCTGATCTCCGGCGCGAAATCCATGCGGGGGACGAACGGGTTCGTTTCGAAGCGGCCCACCAGGACGTCGCTGGAATTGTAGAACGGCTCGCTGCGGGCCATCGCCGCGGCGCTCGAGTCAAACGAGTACCACACCGGCAGATCGTTCCATATCTGATGGTCGCGGCTGGAAAAATCCAGTTCCGGCAGCTTTTGAACGATGATGTCGTTCGACTGCGTGGTGGTCTTTCCGGTCTCCGGATTGGTGGTGACAATTTCCGCGCTCTGAAAGTTCTGCTGGCGCTCGACGACCGTATCGAACGTGTAGGTGGACCAGTCCTTGTTCAGGAACGCGACCGAGTTCACCGTGGTAAAAACAGCTTCGTTAAAGGAATCCGAAAATGCTTCGCGGAAGGTGAAGGAACTCAGGTAATTGATCGAGAAGCGCGCCGTGAAACCGTCGCCCAGGTCGTCCTTGCCAACCACCGCCACGCTGTAGCCGCCCTGCTTAATGGGAGGGCCGGTGGGCTGCGGGAGCCCGCGGTCCTGCACGCCAAAAACAATGGCATCGAAGTCCGAGCGTTCGGTTGGCTTGCCGCGCAGTTCCAGGTGATGCGCGAATCCGCGCTCGGTGTAGTCCTGCACGTGATAAGTGGCGTCGTAACTGCGATTGATTGCCCAAAAAACGCCGGCCCCCAGCATGAAGCCCCGCGTCGAGCTATGGCCGATATTGGGCATCAGCAAGCCGGTGCGGCGGGGGAGTTTCTCGAGTGACTTGTAAAAGAACGGCGTATAGAATAGCGGGAATTTGCGCAGCAGGAATACGGAGCGGTAGGCCCGGGCGGATTCCTCGGGCACGACGTTGAAGCGCGCCCCCTTCAGCCGCCACCAGGGATGCGGCACCTTGCAGTTGGTCAGGAACCCGTCATGCAGAATGTAGTGGTCCACCAGGCGCTCGGCCCAGACGCCCTGGAAATAGTATGGGTTGGTGCTGGTAAGCATGTAGGGGCGCGTGTCGATGCGTGGGGCGGTAGTGCCGCGTACGTCATAGAATCTGCCGATTTGCGTTTCCGTGTTGTACTCCAGGTGGTCGGCCCAGATCTTCTCGTTACGCTCGAACTGCTCGAAGTAGACGTTGCCGCGCGCCTGCACTTCGCCGGTATCATTGTTGTAGTCGAGCTCGTCGGCGCGGAAGAGCATCACGATGTTTTCGAGCTCCGCATGGCCGCGCAGGTGCCTCCACGGCCCATCCGTAGTTTGGTCCACCGCGCGCAGGATCCACTCGCCGAAAGGGGGCGCGCCAGGTCGCGGCTTGTAGATGTGTTGATTGGGTTGCGCCGCCGAGGGCGCTGTGGGCGGCGGCACCAGCACCGAAGAAGGAGGAATCTGACACACCGCCATGGCGGGCAGCAAAATCAGCATCGCCAACAACGTAAGAGCGCAATGATACGTAATGCTCGAAGAAAATTCGTGACAAAAGCACCAGACTATGCTACTTACGTTGTGAGGACGTGTGCGCGGGAGAGACCTCAATCGGCAAAAGTAACACACTAGGGTCATCCTTTGCATGGGAGACGCATTTCCATGACTTGCAGTTATTGTCGTTACCCTAATTTAGACGACGAACACCGCTGCCGCCGTTGCGGCCGGCCGCTTTCAGATTCCTATGCCATAGCGACCAGCGGCGCGCTCGCCACATCGCCGCAACCGGTGCGTCGCGAATCGTCGCCGGTTGTGCCACCGCCGCCCGCGGCATGCCCGCCACGCCAGGCGCTGCTGTTTTACGAAAAGCCGACAGGCAAGGTGATTCCGTTTGAGGCGCTGGCCTCGCCTGAGTTGGAACCGCCGCTGATAGAACCGCCGGCCAGGGCCAGGACGGTGACGCGGACGTCGAGCCGGCTGCAGGCGCGGCGCACTGCGGCTCCCTCCGATCGACAGCCATCACTCGATTTTCTGCCGCCCTCGCCGCCGTCTCGCAAGCTCGGCGCCGCCGTGGAAGGGGTTATCTTTTGCGATGCGCCGGTCGCCACGCCCACGCACAGGGCCTTTGCCGCGGCCATTGACGGCAGCATGATCCTGATTGCCTTTGGGCTCTTCCTCACCACTTTTCGTCTGCTCGGAGGGGTCTTCGCCTTCGACAAGCTCATGGTGTTGATGCTGGGGGCTGCGGCCGCGCTGATCGGAGTGTTCTATGGGTTCGTGTGCGTGTGGGGCAGCGGACAGACGCCGGGCATGCGCGCCACGGGACTGACGCTCATCCATTTCGACGGTTACCCGCCGGATCGCGTCTCGCGGTGGATGCGGTACGTGGCCGCGTGCCTCAGCTACTGCGCGTGCGGTCTGGGCATCCTCTGGGCGCTGGTGGACGAAGAGACCCTGGCGTGGCACGATCACATTTCGAAGACGTTCCCGACTTTTTGCAGACCCGAAACTAACTTCGTGCGCCACCGCTAGGCTGGCGATGAACAGCGGCCGGTCATGAGGCCGGCCGCTGACTGTTATTTCGGCTGCGGCGCGGGAGGAGCCGCGGGAGGCGGCTGGATTGGCGTGCGACCCGGCCCGATCGACGGCGCAGATGGCGGCGGTGTAGGGGGTCCGAAGTAGTTCGGATCCAGGACGACAGGCGTGGCGGCCCTCAGCGCGTCCACCTCTTTTTTCGCCGTTTCCGGCTGCAGTTTCTTTTCGATGTCGGCCCGCACCTCGGCGTAGGTCTTCTCCTGCCTTGACTCAACCTTGATGATGTGATAGCCGAACTGGCTCTTCACCGGTTCGCTGAGCTGACCTATCGGTATGGAAAAAGCCACCGTTTCGAAAGCCGGCACCATGCGGCCGTGACCGAAACTGCCCAGGTCCCCGCCCTTCGAACCGGAGCCCACGTCGTCGGATTCCGCTTTGGCGATAGCGTCGAAGTCTCCGCCATCCGCCAGTTTCTTGCGGATATCCTGTGCCTTGGCCAGGGCTTCCTCTTCGGTAAGCTCTTTCTGACCGGCCCGGAGCGGAACCGGCGATCCCTTGAAGCGGATCAGGATGTGACGGGCTTTCACTTCTATGTAGTCCGATTTGTGCTCATCGTAATAGGCGCGCGTAGCCGCTTCATCGGGTTTGGAGCTGGCCAGAATATTCTGGTAGAGCATCTGCGCGAGCAGGTTCTCGCCCTGGAACTCCAGTTGGTCCTTGAAGGCCTGCGTCTCTTCCAACTTGCGGCGGCGCGCTTCCTGCACCATTATTTTGAGGCGAGCCACGTTGTCGCCGAACTGGCGGCGGCCGGTCGTCCGCGCCTGATTGCGGACCTGCTCCGGAATCATATCGATCAGATGATCCAAGTCGGCCACGGTCATCTTCTCTTCTCCAACCGTGAGGACCACCGTTTCAGGGGGCAATTTCGCCGGAGGAGCGGTGGCGGCGTGGGCGGGGGGCTCCGTGGACAAGGTCACCGTAGGTTTAGGGGGCGGCGGGGTCTGCGCCAGCAGGCACGCCACCGGTGTCAAGCAAAGCAAAAGTTGCAGGGATTTCATCTATTCCATGATACCAGCCCGGCCAAGCCCGTACTTTCCGCACTTTGCCCGCACTTTAATGGATCTGCTAGTATCCGGTTTATGCAAAGAGCGTTGCCCCTGGCGTTGCTGATGGCGCTGGCCCTTTCTGCCGTTCTCCGCGCCCAGTGGATTCCATGGAATCCCGTCACCAGCGTTCAAAAAGAGCCCGCCGGCGTGCTGTTCGCCATGCAGTCCGGCGCCATGCGGGTGGAGGTCTTGACCGACTCCATTATTCATGTCGTATATTCGCCTACATCGTCGTTTCCGAGGCGGCCGGACTACGTCGTCACGAAAACCGCCTGGCCCGCGCCGCGGTGGACACTCGCATCCACCGATACGGAAGTGACCCTGGCAACCCCGCGGCTGAAGGTCGCTGTGAGCCGCAAAGACGGCGTCATCTCCTACAGCGATCTGACCGGCAGGAAGCTCCTGTCGGAAGGTCCGAAAACGATGACTCCCGCCAATGTCAACGGCGAGGAGACCTATCGGGCGGAAGACGACATTTCCATCTACGGTTCTCCGGAGGCCTTCTACGGGCTCGGCCAGCACCAGGCGGGCGTCTGGAACTACCGCGGGGAATCGGTGGACCTGTCGCAGGAAAATACCAGTATCGCGGTGCCGCTGCTGTTGTCCAGCAACGGGTACGGCCTCTACTGGAACAACACCTCCCGCAGCCGGTTCAATAATCGCTTCGTGCATTCCTTATATATCAGCTCGGAAGTGGCCGACTCCATCGACTACTACTTCCTCTATGGCCCTGATTTCGACAAGGTCATCGCCGGATACCGCGAGCTCACCGGCGCCGCTCCGATGTTCGGCAAGTGGGCCTATGGCTTCTGGCAATGCAAAAATCGCTACCGGTCGCAAGAGGAGCTGTTGGGCGTGGCCCACAAGTACCGCGAGTTGCACATTCCGGCCGACAACATCGTGCAGGACTGGTTCTGGTGGAACGTGAAAGGAGAGCACGTATTCAACAAGAACTACCCCGATCCGAAGGGCATGATCGACGACCTGCACCGCCACAACTTCCACCTGATGATCTCGGTCTGGCCGTACTTCGATCGCGGCTCGGCGGTCTACGACGAAATGGACCAGCGCGGCTACTTCATCGATCGCACCCGAGTGGAGTCCTTTCACCACGCGGGGATGGCCGTATACGATGCCACCAACCCGGCGGCGCGGTCCTACTATTGGCAGATGATGGACAGGGCGCTTTTCCGCATCGGCGCCGATGCCTGGTGGCTCGACACCACCGAACCGGAGACGGAAGGCCGCGAGGATAACCTCATGCTGCACAATCGAGTCGCCATCGGCAGCGGGGCGCGCTTCGCCAACATTTATCCCCTGATGACCACCACGGCGGTCTACGAAGGGCAGCGCCAGGAGACGGACCGCAAGCGGGTCTTCATCCTCTCCCGCTCGGCGTTTGCCGGCATTCAGCGGAACGCGGTCACCGCCTGGTCCGGCGATATCCTTTCCGACTTCGAGACCTACAAACGGCAGATACCGGCCGGCCTGAACTTTTCGCTTTCCGGCATTCCTTACTGGACCACGGATATCGGCGGATTCTTCATTGGCAATCCGGACGACCCGGCCTATCGCGAGCTGTTCGTGCGCTGGTTCCAATATGGCACGTTCTGCCCCATATTCCGCGTGCATGGAACACGCACTACCGACCAGAACGAACTGTGGTCATACGGTCCGGAGGCCCAGACCATTCTGACGAATTTCGACCGGCTGCGCTACGAGTTGATGCCCTACATCTATTCCGTCGCCTGGATGACCACCAGCGAGAGCTACACTCCGATGCGCCCATTAGCCATGGATTTTCGCTCGGATTCGAGAGCGCTGAACATTGGCGATCAGTTCCTGTTCGGACCCGCCATCCTGGTGAACCCCGTCACCGAGCCCGGCGCCACCACCCGGCATCTGTACCTGCCGAAGGCCAAATGGTACGACTTCTGGACGGGCCACGCGATCGACGGCGGCAAGACCGTGGATGCCCAGGCCACGCTCGACCGCTTGCCTCTCTACGTGCGAGCCGGCTCGATCGTACCCATGGGGCCGGATGTCGAGTATGCGTCCGAAAAGGCCGCCGACCCGATCGAGTTGCGTGTTTACCGCGGCGCGGATGGCGACTTTACACTGTATGAAGACGAGGGCGACAACTACGATTACGAGAAGGGCGTCTATGCCACCATTCCTATCCATTGGGACGAGGCCGCTCACCTGTTGACCGTCGGCGAACGGAAAGGCCGCTTTCCTGGCATGCTCGAGACCCGCACGTTCCGGCTTGTTTTCGCCGGCGAAGGCCATGGAACGGGCATCGGGCAAACGGTGCAGCCGGACAAAGTGGTGCGGTATTCCGGCGAACGGATTGGCATTACCCTAGGCGGCGCCCCGTAGGTACAGTACTGCTATATGGGGACGAGGGTTCGCAGGGTGCTACGCTGTAACAGTTCAAATGCATCGTATGAAAGCAGTTCTCTCTATGGGCCGCCGCTTGGCGTCCGTGATCGTATTCCTGCTCGCCTCGCCCTTTTTCCTTACGTCTAGCCATGCGTTCGGTCAGGAATATGTCGGCCGCTTTGAAGTGTACGGGGGATACATGTATCTCTGGAGCCCGCACATCAGTCTCCTGGAGCCCGGCTTTCACGTGCAGGCGGGTATGCGCTACAACAGGCACATCAGCGTGGGTTTAGACTACAGCAGAGCCACGGGCAGCACGTCGCTGACGCCCAATCTGGCGACAGCCTCGCTGCAAGCGGAGTTGAATTCCTACCTGGGTCCGTTGAAGGCCGCGGGATTGCTGCCTGCCAGTTACGTGCCGTCGCTGCCGCTGGGCTCGGTAACGGAAACCTTCAGTGCCGGCCCGCAGTTGGTGTTTCGGCACTACAATCGCGTGACGTTCTTTGTGCGGCCGGCGCTCGGAGCCATCCATGAGGTCGCCACCGGGCACCCCAACGACATCTTCACTCAGGCCCTCTTAACCATGATCGCGCCTTCCGGAATGAAGACGGACACAACGGTATTCTATGGATTCGGCGGCGGCACGGCTTTCAATCTGCTGAAGCACTTCAGCCTGGTGGTGCAAGCCGACCTGGTGCACGATCACCTCTTCAGCGACCTGTTGAAGGACGGCAGGAATACGCTCCGGGTTTCCGTGGGTCCGGGTTTTCAGTTCGGCAAGAACGTGCCAAAGACCGACGGTCCGATCTGGGCCACACATTGAATACAGCACGCTGTCGGAAGCGGAGCCCCTTTGGCTATTCCGGTGGCCAATCCGCGACAGCCCCTGCCGACCCGGGCCATCCAATATTGGAAATCTCTTGCAGATTCCGCTTGGCCGAGCGCGCAAGTTTGTAGCTGAACCTCATTTGGCCGTCGAACGGCCAACAGGTTTATTGGCGGACGTGGCAACCAAGTCCTTTGCCAGGTTCCTCAGGCCATCAGCATTGTTTTCGTATTGTCTCAGGCTCGCGTTTCGTTAGGCCAGCTTCGAAGTCGGTGAGCCATGTCCGGGCTCTCTTAGTGGCCTCGCCCTCCTGTATGCGCCGAACCAGCAAAGTCCTTTTTGGACACTGCAGATCCTGCGCTCTTAATAACAGATTCTGCACGCACTCCCGTAGCATTTCCAAAAGTCATAGCAACGTCCCAGAGTTGCCGGACTTACAGCCGTATAGCATTGCTAGAGTACCCGGAGCATGGTGTTATTCAGTACGAAATGGCACTCAAGACGGACAGGTTCTTGCAGTGAGAGACTCTATCAGAAGCCCACAGCCTCTCAATGGGATGGCTGAAGCGTTCGTGAAAATCCTGGATCTTTGATCCACCCCCTCGAAAAGGACAATGATGGTGAAAACGAACGAGACGAACGCCGCGGATAACCCACTGACCCCCGAACTGCTAGGAAAAATGGACGCCTATTGGCGCGCCGCCAATTATCTGTCGGTCGGCCAGATTTATCTCTACGACAACCCCCTGCTGAAAGAGCCGCTGAAGCTGTCGCACGTCAAGCCCCTGGTGGTCGGGCATTGGGGCACCACGCCCGGTCAGAACTTCATCTACGTGCACCTGAACCGGGTCATCAAGAAGTACGACCTGGATATGTTCTACATCGCCGGCCCCGGTCACGGCGGCCCGGCGCTGGTGGGTAACGTTTACCTCGAAGGAACCTGGAGTGAGATTTATCCGAACGTCACTCAGGACGAAGCCGGGCTGAAGGAGCTGTTCAAACAATTCTCATTCCCCGGCGGGATTTCCAGCCATGTTGCGCCGACCACGCCTGGGTCGATCCACGAAGGTGGCGAGCTGGGTTACTCGCTTAGCCATGCCTTCGGGGCCGCGTTCGACAATCCCGATCTGATCGTCGCGTGCATCATCGGCGATGGTGAAGCGGAAACGGGTCCATTGGCCACCGCATGGCAGTCCAACAAGCTACTCAACCCGATTACCGACGGAGCTGTGCTGCCGATCCTGCACCTCAATGGCTACAAGATCAGCAACCCGACCGTCCTGGCTCGCATCGAGCATCAGGAATTGGATCAATTTCTGCAAGGCTGCGGCTGGACCCCCTACTTTGTGGAAGGCGATGACCCCGCCAAGATGCATCAACTCATGGCCGCTGCCTTGGAAAAAGCCATCGACGATATCCGCCAAATTCAAAACAACGCACGGACCACCAACGACACCGTTCGGCCGCGCTGGCCCATGATCGTCCTCAAGTCGCCCAAGGGTTGGACGGGACCGAAAGTAGTCGACGGCCTGCAGGTCGAAGGCACCTTCCGAGCGCACCAGGTGCCGCTCCTGGTGGACCCCGAGCATCCCGATCATGTCCAGCAGCTTGAAAGTTGGATGAAAAGCTACAAGGCCGAGGAACTGTTCGACGAAAATGGCCGTCTCATTCCGGAATTGGCCGATCTGGCGCCGAAGGGCGACCGCCGGATGGGCGCCAATCCACACACCAACGGCGGCCTTCTGCTGCGCGACCTGCGCATGCCGGATTTTCACATTCACGCAGTAAGTGTGCCTTCGCCCGGCGCTGTCAACGAACAGGACACGCACGTACTGGGTAAGTTCCTGCGTGACGTCGCCAAGCTGAATCAGGATCAGCATAATTTCCGTATCTTCGGTCCCGATGAGACACTCTCGAATCTCCTGGGCGCGGTCTTTGAAGTCACCAACCGTCAGTGGGACGCCCGGGAAGTAAAGAACGATGAGTTCCTCGCGCCCGCCGGACGTGTGCTCGACTCGATGCTCAGCGAGCACCAGTGCGAGGGTTGGTTGGAAGGATATCTGCTGACCGGGAGGCATGGGCTGTTCAACAGCTATGAAGCCTTCATTCGCATCGTCGATTCAATGTTCAGCCAGCACGCCAAATGGCTGAAGGTAACATTGGAACTACCATGGCGACGGAAGATCGCGTCCCTGAATTATCTGCTGGCCTCCCACGTGTGGCAGCAGGATCACAACGGCTTCACGCACCAGGATCCCGGTTTCCTCGACCACGTGATCAACAAGAAGGCCGACATCGTGCGCGTTTACCTGCCGCCCGATGCTAACTGTCTGCTGTCGGTCTTTGATCACTGCCTGCGCAGCCGGCATTACGTCAACGTAGTGGTCGCCGGCAAACACGCCCTCCCGCAATGGCTGACCATGGATGCCGCGGTTATCCATTGCACGGAAGGAATTGGCATCTGGCAATGGGCCAGCAACGACCAGGATGCCGAGCCGGACGTAGTGATGGCCTGCTGCGGAGACACACCCACGCTGGAGGTTCTGGCCGCAGTTTCCATCCTTCGCGAGCATCTGCCCAGTCTGAAGATCCGGGTGATCAATGTCGTCGATCTGATGAAGCTGCAGTCTAGCAGCGAGCACCCGCACGGACTGAGTGACACGGACTACGATTCGCTTTTCACCAAAGACAGGCACATTATTTTTGCCTTCCACGGATACCCCTGGCTGGTCCACCGGCTAACCTATCGCCGGACTAACCGCAACCTGCACGTACGGGGCTACAAGGAAGAGGGCACCATCACTACGGCATTTGACATGAGAGTGCAGAATGACCTGGACCGGTTCCACTTAGTGCAAGACGTGGTCGATCGCACGCCGCAGTTAGGTTCCAAGGGAGCCTATCTGAAGCAGATGGTCCAGGACAAACTCATCGAGCACAAGCATTACATTGATAAACACGGTCAGGACTTGCCGGAGATTCGTAACTGGAAATGGATGGAGCCACCCGCAGCAAAGGAGTAACCAGGTACAGCGCGGCCCATGAGTCAAATACCTCTATCTCCCCTGCGATTCGAGCCGATCTATCAGTATCGGCTTTGGGGCGGACGGCGATTGTCCGGCCTGCTCGCCGCGCCGCTGCCAGGCGACGGCCCCATCGGCGAAGCGTGGGTCCTCAGCGACCGCGATGATCATCCGAGCCAGGTTGCCGATGGACCGCTCAAGGGGAGGACCATCGGTCAATTGCTGGAGCAGTCTCCGGAGCAAATGCTGGGAAAGCTCGCCTCGCGTTTCCGCCGATTCCCACTGCTGCTCAAGTTCCTCGACGCACGTGAAATGCTCTCGGTCCAGGTCCATCCCGGGGGCGAGACCGGGAAGACTGAAGCATGGGTCGTGCTGGAGGCGGGGACGGAGAGCCGCATCTATGCGGGCCTGAAGCCAGGCACCACCGCGGACGTTCTGCGGCGCGCTCTCACCGATGGCGCGGTGGCGGACCACCTTGTACACTTCACTCCGAAGCCCGGCGACGCCGTCTTCCTACCGGCTGGGACGGTTCACACTCTGGGCGGCGAAGTCGTGGTTTTTGAGGTTCAGCAGAACAGCGACGTGACATTTCGCCTGTACGACTGGGGCCATGTTGACGCCAAAACAGGGCAGCCTCGGGCGCTCCAGATCGAGCAGGCGCTTGCGTGCATTAATTTCGCGGAGGGTGCGGTCGGTCCTGTAGCGCCGCTGCTGGAGGCGACCACGCCGGTGGAGCGCGAAAGACTCTTTCAATGTGAATATTTCCGGTTGTGGCGCCTGCGCGGACAGTCGCCGTTTACGGTGGGCGCCGCGGGTGCGCCGCGAGTGCTGGTATGCATCGAGGGCGCGGGGCAGGTCGAGCACGAGGGCGTCACTTATGCGGTTGGAAAGGGCGAGGTATGGCTCTTGCCGGCGGTCGTCGGAGCCTGTGCTTTTCAGCCGTGCGGTCGAGTGACTTTGTTGGAAATTGCGATACCGGAATAGCTTACAACTTTGATGAGCGGATTTAATTTGCAGCGCCTGGGCCTGGTCATGGAGCCGGAGCCGGGTAATCCCCAGGAGATCGAAGGCGTCCTGAATCCGGCTGCCGTTCGCGGCCCGGATGGTGAGCTCTACCTGTTTCCTCGGTTGGTCGCTCGGGGTAACTACTCGCGCATCGGCATTGCACGAGTGCGCTTCAATGAGGCCGGCGATCCCGTGGGCGTCGAGCGGCTGGGCATCGCACTGGAGCCGGAAGCCGATTATGAGCGGCGGCCCGACGGCGGTGGCGGGTGCGAGGATCCTCGGGTCACATTCGTGGAACCGCTCCAGCGCTACATGATGACTTACACAGCGTTTTCACCCCACGGCCCGCGGATCGCCCTGGCCCTATCGCAGGACCTCTTCCATTGGCAGCGTCTGGGCCTCGCGACCTTCTGCCCGTATGACGGCATCGAGTTTGCTGGCGTGGATAACAAAGATGCCAGCCTCTTCCCCGTCGCCATTCCTAATCCATCCGGGCAACCGGAGCTGGCCATGCTCCACCGGCCACTTTTTCCTGGCACTCGTCCGGAGGAAACCGCCCGCTGCCCCACGTGCCGTGAGGTGGATCTCGATCGGGAAAGCATCTGGATCTCCTACTGCCCGATGGCTCTCGAAGGCACGGAGCCGGATCGCCTCGGCCAGTTTACTTCTCATCACCGGCTGGCGACTCCGGTGTCGCCCTGGGAGCGGCTCAAAATCGGCGGAGGCACTCCGCCCATCCTAACCCGGCACGGCTGGCTGATCGTTTATCACGGCGTCGGCGAAATCGCGGAGCCGAACAACGGCATACACCAACTTTGCTACTCGGCCGGGGTGATGGTGCTCTCGAAGGAGCATCCGTGCGTGGTCCGCTATCGTTCGACGGAGCCGGTGTTGACGCCGGATCTGCCGGAAGAGCGCCACGGGACCATTGCCAATGTCGTATTCCCTACTGGCATTGACCGGCGCGACGATCGTGGCTTACCCAACCGCTTCGACATCTACTATGGGATGGCCGATAACCGGATTGGCGTGGCGCGCCTTGACATGCCGGATGTCCTGCCGCCGGAAGGCGTCGCCGACCCGCCGGACGCGAAGGTGTAACATCGTGAAACCAAACACAGATAAACCAGAGGCAAAATCCAAGAACGATCTGGAATCCCTTCCCATGCCCGAATTGCAGGCGAAGTTGGGGTCGTCGCCGGACGGCCTCAGTCAAGCCGAGGCTCAGAAACGGCTGACGCAATACGGCCCTAACGAGATCGCCGAAAAGAAAACCAATCCGTTCCTGAAATTCCTCACTTATTTTTGGGGGCCCATCCCGTGGATGATCGAAGGGGCGGTGATCCTGTCGGGCGTGGTCCGGCATTGGCCGGATTTTTTCATCATCCTCCTTTTGCTGGTCTCCAACGCCGTGGTCGGATTCTGGGAAGAACGCCAGGCGGGCAATGCCATCGCCGCTCTAAAGGGCAAGCTGGCGATCAAGGCCACGGTGAAACGGGAAGGGAAGTGGACCACTCCGGCCGCGCGTGAGTTAGTGCCGGGCGACGTCATACGCGTGCGCCTGGGCGACATTGTGCCGGCGGATGCGCGCTTGCTGGCGGGCGATGCGGTGCAGGTGGATCAGTCCGCGCTGACTGGCGAGTCTTTGCCTGTCGAGCGCAAATCCGGCGAGGCGGTGTTTTCAGGATCGATTATCCGCCAGGGTGAAATCGAAGCGATGGTGTACGCCACCGGCGCCCACACCTACTTCGGCAAGACCGCTCAACTGGTCGAGGAGGCGCACACCGTTAGCCATTTCCAGCGCGCCGTGCTGAAGATTGGCGACTACCTGATCATCCTCGCGGTGGCACTGGTGGCGGTGATCATTACCGTCGCGCTCTTCCGCGGCGACCCGATCCTCGCCACGCTGCAGTTCGCCTTAGTGCTGACCGTGGCCGCGATCCCGGTGGCGATGCCCACGGTGCTGTCAGTGACCATGGCGGTGGGCGCGCGTCTCCTGGCGAAGAAAGAAGCGATTGTGACCCGATTGTCGGCTATCGAGGAACTAGCCGGCGTGGACATTCTGTGCTCGGACAAGACCGGCACCCTGACCCAGAACAAGCTGACCTTGGGCGATCCTTTCTGCGTCAACGGCATCCCCGCCGACCAGGTCATCCTCTGTGCCGCGCTAGCTTCGCGCGCGGAAGATAAGGACACCATCGACCTGGCAGTGATCGGCGGCCTGCAGAACGATCAAGCCTTGAAGGGCTTTCAGGTAGTCCATTTTCAGCCGTTCGATCCGGTGCATAAGCGCACCGAAGCCACCGTGAAAGCCGCGGATGGAAAACAGTTCAACGTGGCCAAGGGTGCGCCACAGGTGATTCTGGAGATGTCAGCCGACGCCTGTGAGGTAAAGCCTGCCGTGGAGAAAGCCGTCAATGAATTTGCGGCGCGCGGCTTCCGTTCCCTGGGCGTGGCGCGGGCGGATCAGGAAGGCAAGTGGCAGTTCGTTGGCGTATTGCCGTTGTTCGATCCGCCGCGCGAGCAGGCCAAAGCGACTATCGCCAGCGCCCGGCAGATGGGCGTGAGCGTCAAGATGGTTACGGGCGATCAAGTCGCCATCGCTCGAGAAACTGCCCGGCAACTGGGGCTGGGCACGAACATCCTGGACGCCAGCGGATTGGGCGACACCAAGCGCCACGAGACGGAGCAGTCGGCGAAGTCCATCGAAAAAGCGGACGGTTTCGCCCAGGTATTCCCAGAACATAAGTTCCACATTGTGGATGTTCTGCAGCAGCGCGGCCACATCGTCGGTATGACCGGCGACGGCGTGAACGACGCCCCTGCGTTGAAGAAAGCCGACTGCGGCATCGCTGTTTCCGGTGCGACTGACGTGGCGCGCGCGGCGGCGTCCATCGTGCTGCTGGCGTCCGGCCTGTCGGTGATCATTGACGCGATCAAGGAAAGCCGCCGCATCTTCCAGCGGATGAACAGCTACGCCATATACCGCATCGCCGAAACGCTGCGCGTGCTGTTGTTCATGACGCTGGCGATCCTGGTGTTCAACTTCTATCCGCTGACCGCGGTGATGATCGTCATGCTGGCATTGCTCAACGACGGCGCCATCCTGTCCATCGCCTATGACAATGTTCAGTATAAGGACAGGCCCGAGGCCTGGAACATGCGCCTGGTGCTGGGGATCTCCACGGTGCTGGGCGTGATCGGGGTGGTCTCCGCCTTCGGCTTGTTTTATCTCGGTGAGCGCGTCTTTCATCTCGACCGTGCGCACATCCAGACGCTGATGTATTTGAAGCTCTCAGTGGCCGGACACCTGACGATTTTCCTGACTCGCACGCGCGGCCCGTTCTGGTCCACGCGCCCCGCGCGGGCGCTATGGATAGCGGTGGTCGGCACGCAAGCGTTGGCGACGGTGATTGCGGTTTATGGGCTGTTCATGACACCGCTCGGCTGGGGCTGGGCGCTGTTTGTCTGGGGCTATGCTCTGGGCTGGTTCCTGGTGAACGACCGCGTAAAACTGCTGGCCTATCGGGTTCTTGATCCCGCTAAAGTCCCGTTGTTGGCCAAGAAGGCGCTCGATCTTACACCGCTGATCGCCACACGGGCCTACGAACTCTATCAGCGGCGAGTCCACGGCGAAAGCCAGGCGGATCAAGACTGGCTCGAGGCGGAGCGCGAGATTCGGAAGAATTAGGCGAAGGTGAAGATAAAAATCAAGTCAAAGGATTTCCGGGTGCGGCCGGGAGAAAGAGTCAAACTCGCCGACTGGCCGACGATGGTGAAGCCCTTTTGCAAATCGAAGAAGGATTATCAAAAGCTTCTGGAAGAACACGTCGAGGCGTTGTGCTCGCTGCAACGCCTTCTCTATGCGGCCGACCGCTACGCGCTGCTGCTGATTTTTCAAGGAATGGACGCTGCCGGCAAGGACGGCGCCATCCGGCACGTCATGTCCGGGGTCAATCCGGAGGGCTGCCAGGTTTCCAGTTTCAAACAGCCCAGCGCCGAAGAACTGGAACATGATTTTCTCTGGCGCACGACGCGCCGGCTTCCCGAGCGCGGGCAGATCGGCATATTCAATCGTTCCTATTACGAGGAAGTACTGGTGGTTCGGGTGCATCCAGAGCTTCTCCGCGGCGAGGGACTCTCCGAAGAGTTGCGCGATGAGAAAACCATCTGGGACGAGCGCTATCGCTCCATCGTGGACCTGGAGAGCCACCTCTATCGCAACGGTACCCAGACCATCAAAATATTCCTCCATCTGTCGCGGGAAGAACAGCGAAAGCGATTCCTCGAGCGCATCGATGAGCCGGACAAGAACTGGAAATTCAGCCTCGCGGACATACACGAGAGGAAATACTGGAAGCATTACATGGAGGCTTATGAGGCTTGCCTGAAAGCGACCAGCACCCGTCAGGCGCCCTGGTACGTGGTTCCCGCCGATGATAAGGAGAATGCCCGGTTGATCGTTTCCCAAATTGTTCTGGATGCGCTCAGTGAATTTAAGATGGCATATCCCAGGACCACCGCGAAGCGCCGGCGGGAACTGCAAGCTATCCGCAAGCTGCTGCAGAACAGGCGATGACTTCGACCGGCCTCACCAGCGATGAAGCCCGCAGCCGGCTCGCTAAGGTCGGTCCAAACGCGGTGCCCGACACGGCCGTGCGTCCATTACGCAGGGCGTTGACCAAGTTCTGGGCGCCGGTTCCGTGGATGCTGGAGGCTGCCATCGTGCTCGAGGTTGCACTCGGCAAGCACATCGAGGCTGCCATCATCGCGCTTCTCCTGGCCTTCAACGCCGCACTGGGCTTCTTCCAGGAAGGGCGCGCGCAAGCGACACTTACAGCCCTGAAGTCGCGGCTGGCGCTGAATGCGTCGGTCCTCCGCGACAATGTCTGGGCGACCGTGCCCGCTGCCGGACTCGTGCCTGGCGATGTGGTGAAGCTATCGCTCGGCGCCGTAGTAGCCGCCGATGTGCGCCTGACCGAGGGATCGGTGCTGCTCGACCAATCCATGCTCACCGGCGAATCCGTTCCGATCGAAGCAGGCGCCGGGTTCGAAACTTACGCCGGAGCGCTGGTGCGGCGCGGCGAAGCCGTTGCGGAAGTTACGGCGACCGGAGCGCGCACCAAGTTCGGACGCACAGCGGAACTGGTTCGCACGGCGCACGTCGAAAGCTCCCAGCAGAAGGCCGTTCTGCGCGTGGTGCGCAATCTCGCCATGTTCAATGGCGTCATCATCGTGATGCTGGTGGGGTATGCCTATGCTCTCAAGATGCCGGTTGGTGAGATCATTCCCCTGGTGCTCACGGCGGTTCTGGCGTCGATCCCAGTGGCGCTGCCGGCTACCTTTACCCTTGCGGCGGCGCTCGGCGCGCGGGCTCTCGCGCACTTGGGCGTCCTTCCAACGCGGCTCTCGGCCGTGGATGAAGCGGCCAGCATCGAGGTCCTGTGTGCGGATAAGACCGGCACACTGACGCGCAACGAGCTAGAGGTGACCGCCGTCCATGCCATGTCCGGCTTCGATGAATCGCACGTGCTGGGAGTGGCTGCCCTGGCAAGTTCGGACGGCGGGCAAGATCCGGTAGATGCCGCCATCCGGGCCGCCGCCGCAAAGAAAGCGGCCTCCGATCTGCCGAAACTGATCAAGTTCATTCCGTTCGACCCGGGGACGAAGATGTCGGAGGCGACTGCCACCGATCCGGGCGGCGCCACGGTGCGTGCCGTAAAGGGGGCCTTTGCCGCAGTCGCCGGACTTACGCAAGCGACGCCCGATGCATCCAAGACGGCGAACGACCTTGAGGCGCAGGGCTTCCGGGTACTGGCCGTCGCCGTTGGTCCGCCCACGGCGCTGAAGCTTGCCGGAATCATCGCCCTCAGTGATCCGCCTCGAACGGATTCGGCGGCGCTCATTACAGAGTTGCGCACCTTGGGTGTCCGCACTGTAATGGTGACGGGCGATGCCGCTGCGACGGCGGCCATCGTCGCTCATGCCGTAGGCCTGGATGGCAAAGTCTGCCCACCCGGACCGATCCCCGATAGTGTACGCCCCGAGGATTTCGCGGTCTTCGCCGGCGTCCTCCCGGAGGGAAAGTACAACCTCGTCAAAGCGTTCCAGAAGAGCGGCCACACAGTCGGTATGTGCGGCGACGGCGCTAATGACGCGCCGGCGCTGCGTCAGGCGCAGATGGGAATCGCGGTGTCAACTGCGACCGATGTTGCCAAGTCGGCGGCCGGCATCGTGCTGACTAAGCCAGGACTTGGCGGTATCGTCGCTTCAGTAAAAGAAGGCCGTGTGACCTTCCAGCGGATCCTGACTTATACGCTAAACTCAGTTACCAAGAAAATTGTGCAGGTACTCTTCCTGGCCGTAGGTCTGGTCATGACCGGGCAAGCCATCCTGACTCCCATGTTGATGGTAATCATAATGCTTACCGGCGACTTACTCGGCATGTCATTGACTACGGACAATGTGCGGCCGTCCCCGATGCCCAATGCCTGGCGAATCGGCGCGTTGACCATGGCGGGCGTCTTCATGGGAGTCTCCGAGCTGGTCTTTTGTACTGCCGTCCTGACCTTCGCCAAATTCCGCCTGGGTCTTGGGAACGACACGCTCAGAACTCTGGCCTTCGTGGTTATAGTGTTCGGTAATCAAGCGACGAACTATACGAATCGTGAACGCCAGCGCATGGGGTCCTGTCGTCCAAGCCTGTGGCTGGTCGGGTCGTCCGTAGTCGATCTGCTGATCGCCTCAACGCTGGCGACTTTCGGAATCGCCATGTCTCCTCTACCTATACTCGTGCTGGGAGGAATACTCGTGGCGGCAGCGGTCTTTGCCTTCATCGTGGACTTTGTCAAGGTACCCGTGTTCAATCGCCTCAAGATCTCATAATGGGGCCGCCATCAACGGTTTGGAAGATTGCTCAGCGGCGGAGTGGGGTTGTCGAACTTCCAAACGTCCCGCCATTTCAGCCCGGTGCGCCAATCGAAGGCATAAGTCAAAGACACATAGGAAGTGGTGCTTCGGTAGAGTGAGTAATTGACCTTATTCTCAAACAATTGGAGTTCGAAAGAGGGGGACAAACCAAGGTGGCCATAAAGCGGTACGACAAGCGAGGTTTTTAGATCCAGAGACAGCCGTGTGTCGATCTCGCTGTCACGATGAGTATTCAAAAAGAAGTCCCCGCGATGCTCTACAACGAACTCGTACTTCGGAGCGAAAGGCAGCGGCATATCGACACGGAAATTCAGGTAGAACCCCTGCTGGAAGTACCCTCTGCCGGGGATCGCCGACACGACGATCGGCGGAGTCTGCCCGGCAGGGAAAAGGGTTTTCAAACCATTGATCTGGCCCAATATGCACTCCGCGATATCGCCATAAATTTCACAAGGACCTCCCGGCGCGGCCGTAGTGTTCGCTTCGGCGTCGAAAGCTCTGGTGCCGTTCAGTTGCGGTCCTGCCTCATACCCGAATTCGAGATAAGTGTTGTAGGTTCCGGGCACGACCTGGACACCTTTCACGCTACCTCCGCTGCCGGAGCCGCCCGTGGCCGGCTTGGGAAACACATAGTCAAACCGCAATCCCGGCCGGAGCGCCACGTAGTAGGAGTGTTGCGCGATCACCGTTTGCGGGCTGGTCTGGGTGCAACTTAAGTTAACCTCGACCGATCCCGCGGGACAGGGTGGTTTCGCTTTGGCGAGACTCTGAGTGATGGCCGGGAACGGCACGGAAATTCGCGGAGAGATGACCTGGCCCTGCATGGAGAGCGGGAAGGCCAGAAACTTCCAGCCTGAGGGATTCCGGTGCGCGGGCGCCAGGGCCAACGCGAGCCCGAACTCCTGGTAGGTGAAATTGGCGGTCTGCGACCGCGTGTAAGCCCCGCTGGCGGCGCGCTGCGCTTTATTGCCGAAGTTCAACTCGCTCTGGAAATAGAGAGTCTTTCTGCGCGAAGTTCTTTGCGCCCGGAGGCTGTAATCGAAGGTGAGGGAAGCTGAATCGGTGGGAGTCAGATCCGTAGAAGTGACTCCTGGAAAGTTAGTACCGATCGAGGCTTCGCTTCCATTGTGAGCGAACAGGCTGTAGCCTACATCCATTTTGTATAAATCGAGAGAGAGGAAAGGAGCCTGCTGTGCGGTCATTTCCGCGCTCTTCGCATCGTAACCTTTGAGTTCATCGTTGTCTCCAATCCCCCTGAGCCAGTTGCGAAATGTTTGCTTTGCGGGTGGAGCGGAGGGAGGCTCCGGCAGAGATCTGGCGTCCAGAAAATCTTCGCCCGGAAGACGTGTCAGGATAGGGCCGGTTGGAGGCACCTGCAGGTAAGGCCGGAGGTAATGGCCGGCGACGATATCGGCGAGCGGCAACAGCGTCTGTTTGTGTAGCGGCGGATCCGGATCGGGCTCGGCGCTCTGAAATGAGGAATAACCGGTATCGCCGTAGGCAACGAAATCGGTGGCGGCGAGTCCGTAGATCGCCTTCGAATCGAGATACTGGCCGTGTACCACGGGAGTCTCAAATGCCTGCCCGGCGGAGATCCCCTGCAGGGCCAGAGGCCATCCCGCGGACAGGTCGCCGATCAAGCCAAGATCTTCCTGCTGTTGATATTGCATCGACTGGCGGATCGCCGATTGGATCGCCGCGCCGGGGAAATTTGCGCAGTGAATCAGGTCCCCTTTCCAATAGATCGCGTTCATGATCGCAAAGAAACCGTCCGCGGAAAGATCGAGGCGCAGCATGGTGTCGCTTACAAAAACATCGCGATGCTGCAAAAGCGAAATTTCCGTATGACAGGTCTGGTGCATCTGGTCCAGTGCGATTTGCTCGAGGAACTGGCGGGTGCTATCCGCGCCGGGGATTTGCAGCCATTGGGCGAGCTTCTTGCCCCCGGCGCTGAGATCGGGATCGACGGACGATGGATGGTCAAGCAGGTTGCCACTGGGCCAGGCGCGCAGCTCGTTCCTGACGGTCATGTCGTGCGATCTACCGGACGGCAGCATGATTCGGGCAGTTTGAAGCCGGATATTAACGTCGTACAGATCCTGGCCGCCGGTGTGGTCGGCCGGCACCAGAACCGGAGGAATCTTCTCGTTGTCCGGAAACGTCACGGTGCGATCTCCAGTCTGACGGCTGGGGTCCGCCTCCGCGATTACCACGTCGAGTCGCATGTCTCCCGAACTTACCTGGCTGGACCTTAGCTCGGCGAGCACGTTGTAAATCTTGGATTGCGACATAGAAGCCAGCAACACCTTGCGCTTGTCCCGGCATCCCGGATCGGTGGAGCAATACTGCATAACCTGGGCGAGCGCTTCGGCCGGATCGGAAAAGCGCAGATCGGTTTCGCTCCGGTCGTCGAAGGAAGCCCGTCCCGCGGCGGAAACGTTCTTGGTCATCCACGTGGTGTTCAGCCGCCCGACCAACTGACCCATGTCTCGATCCACAACGCCGAAAACGGCAACGGAACCACCCGCCGCCAGCGGCGAAGCCCAGGGCTTTTGACCACTCGACACGGATTCGAAGTAGGGCAGCTCGACATTAAACGGGGTCTCGATCGAAGACTTTCCGGTCCTGGCGATTTGTAGCTTGAGCGACGCCAGGGGTAATGGAACGTTGGCCGCGGGACCCACAATCCAGAAGTCAACGTAAGTCCCGTTTCCTTCATAAACGGGAACCAGGGTCTCGGGCGGCCGGTCCGGGAAGGCGATGGAGACACTGGAGAAATTCTTCGTAAGAGTGTAGGGTCCGAGAGTCAAATCACGCTGTGCACAACGTCCCACGGGAGCGTGCGAACCCTGGACGCCGAGCCAGGAGTTGAAGCAATCCTCGTCGTCGTTTTTGAATAGCCTGGTCACATCGGGCACGGCAGGCGATGGCGGAGTTATGTTTATAGCGTTCTTGACTCGTATGGCCCTCATCCATGGGAGCACCACGGCAGGGATCACCGGCTGCGGTTCGGGCGCGCCGGGCTTATCCATTTGAAGTTTCGCAGCAGCGGGTGGCTGTTCCGCCTGCCGACGAACCGGCCGCATGGTGAGGTTGGAGCCAAGCATCCGTACGGGACGGTAGAAATCCGGGAGTTCGGGACTGGAGGATTCGAGGAAGCCCTTCAGCTCGCGCAGTCGTTCCGCGCCGAAATAGAAGTCGTGAGCTCCGGGCACAACGGCGTCGAACTGGACCAAGCGGAGAAAGCAGCCGACGTTGTCCGCGGGAACCCGGCTTCCGCCGCGCAACAGCACCGCCTCGTCGGCGGGCTGCAGTTTGTCAGCGCGCACCCATGCGCCCTGCGATTCTGCAAATTCGTACTGTTCCTTGTGGACCCATCGCTCTCCGGCTCTCTGACCGCGGTCATACATCAGCCTGCTGAGGAAGAATGGCGCGAAGGTGTCGCCGACCGCGACGCGGATGGCCTGGTGATCCTGATCAATCTCCGCCAGGCTGTCTCGAAATTTCATGGCGAGCGGGTCGCTCGCTTCGCGGGGAAGGTCACCGGGACATTGCGCCTGGTTGAGTTGCTGAACCTCGGGATAGCGGAATTGGCCTAAAAGGCGGCCGGTGAAAATGACGCTATAATCCTGGGCCTGGCAGTGAGAAGCACTGTACAGGACCCACGCGATGAGCTCCAAGCGAATACGCATATTTTTCTCGTTTCTGGCTAACACCGTTTCAAGAAACCGCTTGCTGACGCGCGCGGCTCGGTTCTGAGCCACTTAATCGTGGCGAGTGAGCTTCACCACCCACACACCGGATTTGTCGAGATGCTTCTGTAGCTTCAGGAAGCTACCCTCGCGCACCGCCTCGACAGGACTGTTTTCCACCAGGTCGGCGGCCCGATAATCGCCAGCGGATTCACGGAGACCGATGCTCGCGTCCACTGGGCCCTGGCCGTGGTTGAACACGAACAGCAGCGTGTCGCGATCCGCTTCGAGAGTGCGCGCCTCCACATATCCGCCCGAGGTGTTCACTGGCAGCTCGACCTTGGCCCAGTCGAGCAATCCGGCGAAGAAACGCTCCGCTTCGCGGCTGGGCGAATTGATATAGGCTGCGCTCACGTAGGAACCCAGCATGAGGGTCTTGCCGCGCCCGTAGGTGGAAGCCACCGCGGCCGCCGCGCCGTCCGGGAACCGGGCGACCACCCGCCCGGAGCTCGAAACAGGCTCCAGAGTCTCCTGGTACCACCGCGCCGGCAAAGCATCGCCGGAACGCAAGCCCGGAATCCGGCTGTCCGCCCATCGCAGGGTAGTACGGCCGCCAACACCCGTTTCAACCGCGGTCTCGCGGCACCCCATCATTTCCCAAAGCCCCATGCCCGGGATGCGTTCGGAAGCGACGCCCCTCTCGTTGTTCCAGCCCAGGCGCGCTTCGGCCACCAGCGTTCCCCCTTGCCGAACGTACTCCTCAAGGGGCGCGACGGAGGATTGCGGCAGCATCAGCGGGTAGGGCAGGATTACCAACTTGTACGGCTTCAGCACGGCCTCGGACAGCTCGCGGATGTGGACATAATCCACCGGGACGTTCTGTGGAAACAACGCGCGGTAGACGCCCATCAGCGAGTCCGTTTCGATGCCGTTCGATTCACCCTGTGCCCCGGCGTAGGCGGTGGCGCGCTCCCGCCCGCCGATGAAGTGCGAGAGCGGATTGTAGATTATCGCAACTTGCGCTTGTGGCGGGCGGGCAGCCAGAAACAGGTTCTGGTTGCGATCCACTACCTGCGCGATGGAGCCGGCCATGCGGGCGCGCGCGGTGACCGTGCCGTCGAGTTGGATCAGGCCGAAGCCGCCGCTTTCGTATCCTGAACTCATGGGATACCAGGCGTAGAAATTCATTCCCTTGGCGCCCCGCGAGAGCGCCGTCCAGGTCCAGACGCGGATGTCTTCCGGAGTCACCGTGGGGCTTACGTTCAGGGCGACGGTACCGAATCCGCCCTGCAGCTCTCCCACGTAGAATCCCGGCCGGCCGTCAGCGAAGCCGAACGAGCGCGCGAAATCGAGGAGCGCGGCGCGCCAGGGCACGTCCCGATCCACGAACGCCGAATGCTTGGGGTAGAAGGAAGTTCCATAATAGTCCACCTGCCGCGCCATGATCCAATCGTCGGGCTGGCCTTCCCAATTACGCGGCGTGGTGAATAGTCCGACGGCCGCGGCATGGCTGGTGACGATCCGATCGGGTGCGATCTGTTTTACAGCCAGGTAGCGGTCGCGCAGGTCGCCGCCCAGTTTATCCGCGATGAACGTTTTCCAGTCGATGTAATCGGTGTACGAAAGGATGGTGCTCATGCGGCCGGGCTCGACATCGTTCCAGCTCTCGTACTGCCGATACCAGGCGGTGTTCAACTTATCGAGATCGACGTATTTCTTCCGCAACCACTCGCGGAATCTGGCCACCGTGTTTTTGCAGAAGCAGAACTCCGGATCCGGAATGTAGGTGGGGTTGGCCCAGTTGATGACGTGGGGTTCGCTCCACAGATCCCAGCCTGCGAAGGCCGGATTGGGGCGCACGTGCGCGGCAAGAGCGGCGTAAAACGCCAGATCGGCTTGGCGCACGCCCGGATGGTCCATGCAGTATCCGGGCGCGGACTCTGGAATCACCACCGCGCCGCTGGACGATACGAAAAACGAATCCGGGTACTTCTCGCCGACCCAGCGCGGGGCCGAATCCATGTAGACCTGCAGAAAAACTTTCAATCCCTCCTCCTGCGCCAGCTCCAGTAGCACGTCGAGGTTCTCGAAGCGATACTCGTGCTCGCGGGGCTCGCCCGTGGCCCAGTCGATCCAGGTGCGCACGGTGTTGAAGCCCAGTGCCTTGATCTGCCGGATATCCTTTCGCCAGAGCTCCTTTTTGGCGCGCGCGTTGTTTTCGAGCATGGGGGCGCGCGCTTTGCCGCCGCCGTACCATACCGAGACAGGGAAGAAGTCCGCCGCCAGGGCTGGGACACAGAGAAGGAGCGCGGTCAGATTCCGGAGGGGGTGATATTGCATATGGTTCCTTGACCCTGCTTGTATTCTGCTCGAAAAACGCGGTAAGTGGGGCTATGCGAACGGGAGTAAGCTCCGGTCGGAGCCCAAAAAATCAAAAATGCGGCGTTGCGAGGCGAAAATCGGCTCGCTAACGACGGTCTACTACCCACTGGAAGTCGTCTAACGTCGGCTCGTCGTCGGTTTCCGGGGAGGGTGATGGGGCGGGTGATGGGTTTTGGGTGTTGGGTGGTGGCGTACTCGTTGCAGGTTGTGCTGATTTGGTTGGGGATATGGGCGGATCGGGTTCCCTTCGTAATTCTTCGGCGACGGGTTTGGCGGCGCGGATTTTCTGGAGTTTTTCGAGCTCCTGACGGGAGCGGTCGTATTCGCGCAGCAGGCCGGTTTCGTAACGCGCCAGTTTGCTGAGGGCGTTGCCGCCGTTGGCATCGCGCAGGTAGGCCCAGGCGCGCTGGCCTTCCTGGCTTAGCGCCGCAACGACCTCCTTGGGCGCCTGATCGACGGAGAGGCGTATGTTGAAGATGCCCGCTTCGAGGGGCATGATCCGGTTGTAGCGGCAGCGGGCTTTGGCCATGCGCTCGATGAAGAAGTCTTCGTCGGTGTCCTGGGGGTTGAATTTCTCGCTGAGCTTATCGACGAGGTCGGTGAGTTCGGCGGGATCTTCGCCGTCGAGCATGCAGGTTTTGGCGGTGAGGCCGTGCAGGAGACCGTTGCGACGGGATTTCGCTTTGCCTTCCGGGGTGCGGGGGCCCGTGGATTTCTGCGCGTTGATGCGATTTGCGTCTATTTGCGATTGCGTGGCCATAAATAGCTCCTTCGACTACACGTTATTCGGCGGGTGTGGTAAAAAGGTGCTACGGATGGCTGGAAGGTGTTGGAAACACGGGCTGAACTTTATTTTGTCGGCGCGTGATCAGCTACGGCGCAGTTGACAGAAGCCGTTGCCGCTTCTACCCTTGGGGCATGGAAGTACATTTGCCTCAAAATCAGGAAGCCCAGCTAAACGAGCTTGCCGCCCAGACAGGACGGGGAACCGACGAACTAATGCAAGAAGCCGTTGCCAAGCTGCTTGCCCATAACGAATGGTTCAAGATGCAAGTGCAGATTGGCATAGACCAGATTGCGCGAGGTGAATTTATCGAAGAGGAAGAAATGGACGTCCGCGTTGAGGGGATGCTTCGATCTTGAGACGCATTCGGTGGGCACCCGCCGCTGCCGATGACTTGCAGGGTATTTCCGATTATCTGCGAGAGCATTACCCATCGTTCGTTCAGACGACCATCCGGAAGCTGTATAAAGCCGCCGGTTCGTTGAAGCAGTTTCCCGATCGCGGGCGCATTGGACGGAAAGACGGCACGGGCGAATTGGTCATGGCTCCGTTGCCTTACATCATCGTATATGGCGTAGAACGGGACATAGTGCATGTCTTCAGGGTGATTCACTCTTCGGAAGACTGGCCTTAGTAGAGGGCCGCGCGGCAGCTGAAGCAAGTCGGGCCATCGCCGCGGAAATCCGGGTCGTGTTACGAGGTGCGGTCGCGGCCCGCTATGGGGAGGCGGTTGCGAATCTTCTATGATGGAAGAAGCAGTCGGACTAGGCAACAAAAAGTAATACCGAATGAGAAGCACCAAAGCCATTTCCATTTCACTACCGCCGGAGCAGCTCAAAGCGGCCGAGCGGCTCGCCAAGAAGCAGAGCCGCACCTTGAGGGAGCTCGTGCGTGAAGCGTTTCGGCTGGAATGGCGAAAAAGCCGGCCAGTCGCTCTCATGGATGATCAGGGTCGTAATCGACACCAATGTACTTGTCTCCGGCGTCCTCACCCCGCGCGGGCACGAAGCGGCTGTGCTCGATTTGATTGCCGATGGCGTGCTCACGTGGAGTCTCTCAGAGCCGATTCTCCAGGAATACCGGCGCGTGCTGCTCGACAAACTTCATTTTGATCCGGCTCAAGCCCAGTGGTACTTTGACCTGGTCTCCAGTTCCCCGTAAGAGTTGACAATGGTCCGAGGAGCGCGACCAGGGGGTCGCGCGCGGACGAGGGCGTCCGCCCCACATTGGCCGGATCGAGTATTGTCAAAAAGTAAGCGGGACAGGACGCTCGTTGCCGAAGCCGGAGAAGCTTACGGAATCGCCTCACGAACCTGATAACCGCATCTACGAATGTGCCGCGGCGGCAAAGGCTGACTACCTCGCCACAGAAGATTCAGGGCGGTAAACCGTGCTAGCTTATTGGCGATGTCCCGAATTATGGCCGTTGCCGCGCACCCCGGCGATGTAATGTTCACCATGGGCGCTGCCGTGGCCCAGCACATTCACGATGGCGGCAGCGGCGTTCTGGTCAGCCTCTCGTTGGGCGAAAAAGGGCATCCTAAGACGCCACCGGCGGAATATGGCGCACTGCAGCGAGCCGCCATGATGAAAGCGGCCGGCATTCTGGGCGCCGATGCGGAACTGCTGACTTATCCGGATGCCGGGGTTCCGAGCGGTGACCAGATCAGCCTGCAGGTCTGCGACCTCATACGCAAGCACAAGCCGGAGATCGTGGTGAGTCACTGGAGCGGAAGCTGGCACAAAGATCACCAGAATACGTTTCTGGTGGTCAGAGACGCGATCTTCTATGCCGGGCTTGCCGCTCTCGCGCGCGATTTGCCGCCGCACAATGCCGGAAGACTTTTCTACGCCGAAAATTGGGAAGACGCCACCAACTACCAGCCAGATGTGTATCTGGACATCACGCCTGCGTACGACGCCTGGGTGCAGGCCTGCGCCGCGTTCCCGATGTGGCGCGGGGAAACCGGGCTGATCCGGTACAACGATTATTATCAGAGCCTGGCAGTGGCGCGCGGGGCGCTGGCCGGTTACCGGTATGCCGTGGCGCTGATGACCGATCCCGAGCAACGGCTGAAGCGGCTGCGGTCGCTCGATGCATGACGCAGGCTGTATTGGCAATCGATATCGGCGGCACCAAACTCGCCACCGCGGCGGTGGAGGCGGATGGGAGAATTCGGGTCCGGCGCAAGGCCGCGGTTGCCAGGGAAGGTGTGGACGCGACGGTGGAGCAGATCGCGGATGAGGCGGAGCGTGTGCTTGCCGAAGCCGGGTTGGACTGGAGCCAGGTGGCCGGCGCCGGCGCGATCGTACCGGGCATTTACCGGGAAGCCGAGGGAACGGCCTGGGCGCCGAATTTGTGGGGAGACCAGTTCGTGGATTTGAAAGCCGCTCTGGGCGCACGCCTCCCGGTGGCGGTGCGCATCGACAGCGATCGCGCCGGGTACGTGCTGGGCGAACAATGGCTGGGCGCCGCACGGGGCCTGACGGATGTTGTTTTTTTAGCCGTCGGCACTGGAATCGGCGCGGGCATTCTCTCCGGCGGCCGGCTCATCCGGGGAGCGGGCGACATCGCCGGCGCCGTGGGTTGGTTCGCGCTGCAACCCGAATACAAAGACGCCTATCGGCATTGCGGCTGCTGGGAAGCGGAAGCGGCCGGACCGGCTTTGGCAGGCCGAGGCGGCGAACTTTCGGCGGAGGCGGTAATGGAAGCCGCGCGAAACGGCGGCCAGCGAGCCCGCGCGGCGGTGGACGAGACGGCTCGCTATCTGGCCATGGGAATTGCAAATCTGATCAGCGCGCTGAACCCGGAGATGGTGGTCCTGGGTGGCGGGCTGATGCAGGCGGGCGGCCTGTTTTTGGAACCGATTCGCCGCGCCGCTCCGCAATGGGCGCAGCCTTACTCGGCCCGTCAGGCGAGGATCGAGCTGTCTACGCTGGGCGAGTCCGCCGGCCTGCTGGGCGCGGCCAGGCTGGCGCTTGAGACCAGCTAGAAGTTAGAGGAGAGCTATGTCCGCAGCCGTTTATTACGAGAAAATCTGCGCGTTGCTGGCGCGCATTCACGATACCCAGATGGCCAGCCTGGGCAAAGCGGGCGAGGCCATGGCAACGGCCATCGCCGGCGGCGGGCGCGTGTACCTGTTCGGCAGCGGCCACTCGGTCATACCGGTGATGGATATCTTTCCGCGCTACGGCAGCTTCACCGGGTTCGTGCCGCTCTACGATCCCCGGCTGATGTGGACCAACGTAGTGGGCCCGGGCGGCGCGCGCGAACTGCTGTGGCTGGAGCGGCGCGAAGGTTACGCGGAGGTCTTCCTGCAGAGCTATCCGCTGGCGAAGGGCGATTGCATGATGGTGTTTTCGCATGGGGGATTAAACGCCGCGCCCGTGGAAGCGGCCATGATCGCCAGACAGAAGGGCTTGATCGTGGTCACGGTGTCGGCGCTGGCCAACGCCAGGATCGCGCGGCCGACGCACTCCAGCGGCAAAGTACTCTCCGATTTCGCGGATATCGCGATTGACAACTGCGTGGAACCGGAGGACTCGCAGGTGGATATCGGGATGCCGGAGAAAGTGGCCGCCGGTTCCACTATGGCGGCGGTTTTCATCGCCATGTCCCTGGTGGCGGAGACAGGAGCGCGGCTTGTCGCGAAGGGAGTCAAGCCGGTGACGTTCGTTTCGCCAAATGTTCCGGGCGTGGAGAAGGATCATAACGCGAAGGTCTTCGAGACCTATGCGAGGATGTTGCACGAACGTGGCTGACTCGCGCCAGACCGTGCGGGTGGAGCTGCTGAGCGCGGCAGCCTATGCCGGCATGCTGGTGTTCGGCGTGGTGATGGCGTTGCTCGGCGCGGTTCTGCCGCCGCTGTCGGCGCGCATCAGGTTCGATCTGGCCCAGGCGGGACAACTGTTTCTAGCGATGAATTTTTGCATGCTGTGGTGCAGCCTGGGAGTAGGTCCGGCGATGGACCGGTTCGGCATGAAGTGGCCGATGGTTTTGGGGCCGCTGGCCGTGGGTGGCGCGCTGATCGTGATAGCGCTGGCGGCGACTTTTCAGGTGCTGCTGGGGGCGGTGGCGCTGCTGGGTTTCGGCGGAGGCGCGCTGAATGGCGCGACCAATACGCTGGTCGCCGATCTGCATAGCGATGCCGGGCGCAAGAATGCGTCGTTGAACCTTCTGGGCATGTACTTCGGCTTCGGCGCGCTGCTGCTGCCGTTCGTTATCGGATCGATGTTGAACCGGCTGGGGCTCGGGACGATCCTGTCGGGGACCGCGGTCCTGTGCGCGGCGGTCGCGGTGTTGTCGGCCGCTCTGCGCTTTCCTGCCGCAAAGCAAAGCAGCGGAATGCCGGGCGCGACTGTGCTACGGTTCCTGCGCATGCCGATCGTATGGGGCTTTGGACTGCTGTTGTTCTGCGAGTCGGGAAATGAGTTTCTGTTGGGCGGCTATATCTCGACTTACCTGACTCGCGAGATACATTTCCCGCTCTCGTCGGCGTCCTATGTTCTGGCGGGTTTTTGGGGCGCCATCATGCTATCGCGGGCGCTATCCAGCCGGATACTGCTGAGCGTTCCCGGTCACCGGATCGTTATCCTGAGCGCCGCTGTTGCAGCGCTGGCTTCGGGGCTGCTGGCGGGGGCGAGAGGCGCGCTGATGGCGATGGTGGCGGTGGCGACGCTGGGGTTTGGCCTAGCGGGAATTTTCCCCACAACGCTGGGACTGGCGGGCGGGACGTTCGAGAAGCACTCCGGAACGGTGTTCGGAATACTGTTCACCATCGCGCTGGCCGGCGGCATGACACTGCCTTGGGCGGTGGGACAGATCGCCAACGGCTACGGCATGCGATGGGGGTTGGCGGTGGCTCCGGCGGCGTTCCTGGTGATCCTGGCGATTGCGTCGGCGATTCCGAAGCTGGGCGTTCGGGAATGAGACGCACGTCGCCAGCAAGCCACAGTCCACTGGGTCACTCCATCACATCAGCCGATTCAGACTGCCGCTACAGCCTTTTCCCACGGGTGAGTTTCGCCTGAAAAAGGTACAGGCCGGAGACTCGCTCAATGATGATGTCAGGCCTCACGCCACAGTTTCGCAGATGGTGGGGAGATTTTCCGAGGATGGCCGGTGAGAGCTACAACCCGGGTTACTGCGGCTCTGCTTTGAGGCCAAGTCGGACCAGTCACTAATGAGAGGCCAGGGAGTCGCTTGACCTGGTACTGTCCGAAATTTGCGCTGACGCAAGTTCTCGAGCGTTAATGGTGCGGGTATTCGGAAGCCCGGCGCGGCATTAATCGCCTACGGCGGGTGGTAGGCTGGGAGCATGTGGGATAGAATTCTGCGCGCCTTCGATCTATTTCGCAAGGCATGGGGACTACGTACCATCCTAGACCTGCTCGGAATTTGGAAATGGATCGCCCTTGGAGGCGCTGCCGTGTTAGCTCTAGTAGTCCAATTCTGGGCGTACATGTCGCGCCTTTCGCCTCCCGTCGTGGCCGTGCTTGGGCTCGCCGCCTGCGTTCTGTTGCTGATCCTTGTTCGTTTTGGTGTAGCATTTTGGCGAGTTGGCAAAACACAAGATTCCCCAGAAGGATTGTGGAGTCCGCAGAAAGGGCGTCCATCCGGATTCGTAATTGCCTGTGCTTGCGTATTAGGGGTACTCGCAATTATCGGATTCTTTACTAAACGTAATCCTGCGCCAAGGGTGGCCAGCCAGGGCGAAAAGCAGCTCGCTGGGCTGTTGCCAGGCACAGAAGAGCCATTAACAGGGGCGTTTCCGCAAGACGCTAGGAGGCTACGACGAAAGCGTGCAGCAGAGACATCCAAAGCGACGACCACGTTACCTGATTCCGTATTACCAAAGCAGGAAGCTGCGTCCACTCTACAAGCCCTACCTGCTTACGGCGTGCAGCATATAGCATCAGGTGGAACGGGGTATCAGGCAAACGGCCCAGGAGCGCATGTCGATGTCAACCCACCGCCTCCACCGGCAATCGTAAAAGTCACGTTAGGTGAAGTATCAAATCGTCCGTACGTGTTTCATGGACGCACTCTATATACTTCGATTTACATCGTAGAGGTTGCCGCAGTGCCGATACCGATATTATCCATTACTGCTATTGGTCCCCTTTTGGCCCGAGTCCAATGTGGCCAAAAGAAACCCGGAACGCTATGGGGAGAGTGGTATGGAGGTTCGGCGACAAATGGAAGTGGATCTTGCAGCATGAGTAATGCGTATGGCCGTGACATGGATTTCGAAGTGGATACCATAGCGCCTATAAAGCAAGAGGATATTACCATCAGCTGGACATGCGCCGGAATTATTTGTCAAAAGTGACTTCGTTATGCCAGTAGTTCTTTCAGGTGCCAGACGTGATCGGTGATCCCGGCTTCCAATCGCGTAACGCGCCAACTCTAATGAATTCGACCGAGGTTGTACCACGCGAAGTGTAAGCAGTATGCGCCCCGCAGTGGCAGCGACAATGTGACTGAGCTCTACAACGGCGGGATCGTCGGCACGTTCACCGTGGGCAACGCTTCCAGCGCGTAGCCTTCGACGGCGCCAACATCCGGGTGACGAACCATAGCAGCGGCTCCGTTTCGACGTGGGCAACGTCTCACCGGGCTTCGAACACCAGGTTGATGTCCATTACGTGATCGCCTGTGCCCTTTTGCGCTACGGCGTTGTGTTTGCGAAAGTTTCGAAAATCGACGACACGCGAGAATGCCTGAAAGAACTCGTTCGGATAGGCATAGTCGTAGGGATCGCCGGGTTTCGGCAGCCATATCCGGCGGGCGCGCTCCTGCAAGTCCGGAGTCAGGCCTCCGATGCGGACTTCGCCAAAATGATAGAGCGGCCCTTTAGCGATGGCGGATGCGGAGGCCCAGCACGTGCGCCGCGTCGTCGTAGGCGCGATCCGGAGAGCCGGCGGCCGCTTCGAAGAAACCTGTGCGCTTGACAACCTTCTCCATCTCCCAGATGCCCTCCTGGATCTGTTTCCAATCGGCGAGCTTATCGGTAGGAAGTTTGGCGGCCGAAAACATTGCATCGACGGGCAGATTGTCACCGATCAGCTCCACCTTGCCTAGCTGGTAGGGTTCGCCTTCCGTGATGGCTACATTGAGTGAGACTCCGGCGTCCGTCCATAGCGGGCTGCCGCGTGTGAACTGAACACGGTACAACCCGCGCTGTTCGTAGATCGGGCGGAGGTTCAGTTCCACGGCCGAGGCGAACCTCCGAGCCGTGTAATCCTGGTTTGCCACGACCCGGTTTAGGGCGGAACTTAGCTCGTCGGAGGTAACCGCACGATTGCCCGTAAAGGCAACTGACTGAATTCGCGGCAGCATTTCCAACTGGAATGAGAGGGTCAACTTGTGGGTCGTCAGGTCGGTCTCCAACCGCACTGTGAGATGCTGACCCCGCAGGCGGCCCGCGAGATGCTGCTCGATCTGCCGGGCCAGATACTTCTGGGCGGCGTCGGCCTGAGGCACCTGATGGTCGAACCGAACGAATTTCGAAATCAGCCACTGCCAGACCTCGTTGTCGTCCGCGCCGGGAACATCGATCACAGCGGCGGAGAGCGGAGCCTGGTCGGTCAGAAGCAGGGTCAGCGCGTATCCTTTCTTAGGGCCAGGGGCGTAGCGGTAGGAAATGGAGGCGAATAGACCACTTTCCTGAAGGTTTGCGCAGGCGTGTTCGATGCCGGCTTTGTCGATGGGGGAAGCGAGGCGGAGCCCAGCGATCTCCAGGATCGTCGACTGAGGAACCGAGGAGCCTTCAATCGTTACGGATTCGAGGGGAAACGCAGCGTTCTGTGATGCGGCCGGACCAGCGCAAAAAACGAGCATCAGTAAGAACGCAACCGTGGACAGAGACGCCTCGCTCAGCTCCGAGAGGCGTGCAGTCTCTTTGCATCAGCCAGAATCCCGCGCATGTATTCGGCGGCCAGTTGGGCGTTTTTGTCGACAAAGTCCAGACCTACCGTCTGACCGTTCTCTACCGGCAGCGGATGGCACAACTCAAAGCCTGCATAACCCTGGTACGCAATGTCGAACAGGCCGAGCATTTCCGCCAGGCACTTCTCGTCGCCCTTCAGCGTGATTCCGCTGGCGCCCCGGTCGTACTCGCCGCCGTAATGCCAGAGCATCTGGAGCGCGCCGATCTCGTTCAACGCCTTGCGCACGGCGGTCTCGTCGAGGCTGTGCTCCAAGCGCGCGTCGAAGCACATTTTGAGATGCGGCGAGGCCACTTCTCTGACCATCCGCAGACTGTCGATGTAGCCCTTGTCGATCACCGGCGGGTGGTTCTGCAAAGCCAGGGTGATTCCGAAATCGGCCGCGAGCATGGCCGACTCTCTCAGGCTCTGGCGGCACCAGGCCCAAGTCTGTTCAGTGGAGAAATCCTTGTGCTCCGCCTTCCATACTGCCTGAGCGATATCGTAGCGGCCGCCGCCCTCGGGCAGCGGGGTTACGCCCGGCCAGGCTAGAAACACGCGCATCAGGTTCGCGCCCAGATCGGCGGTCATGCGCATCAACTCACGCGTATAGACTAACTGGGCTTCACGGTGCTCCGGAATGGGACTGCTGAAATCGTTGTTAGCGGCTACGGCGTAAATCTCGATGCCCTGATCGTTGGCCAGCTTGCGGAGTTGCTGGCAGCGGGCTTTAGGCATGTCGAGCGGATTGCCGTGGGGGCGCTTTCCGTCGATCTCCACGCCCTGATATCCGAATTTCCTGGCCCGTCCGATGACCTGTTCGACTGTCAGGGCATCGCCGCGATACCACACACCTCCGTAGGTGATGCTGTACAGGCCGATCTTCACATCGGCCGCTGGTACGGCTGCGCGAGTCACGTCCGCCATGCCGAGCGCACCGGCGGCGAGCGCTGCAGTTTGGACCAAGTCGCGCCGGCTGATTTGATTTCGATCGTTGTTCATCGTGAAATCCTCACTGAATAGAGTATCAAAAACGGGGTCTAAGCCCATAGCCGGTTGATGACCCGGATCAGGATGGCGCCGGTCACCACAAAGATCGCCAGCAGCGCAATTGCGTATCCCATTCGGCCATACAGGAAGTTTCCCACCATAAAGAGAGCGGACCAGATCGTGGCGCATCCGGTGGACCATCCGAGCAGCGAAAGCGGGATGTTTTCGTTCTGCGCCCAGGCGGCCGCCTGCGCCTCCGAGATGCCCGCTTTGGCGCGCACGCGGCGCCAGCCCGGGCCGAACGGATGCACCTTCTTGTAGAAGTCGATGAGTGTCGCCGTATCGGTTTGGGGACCGAGGTAGGCGGTGGCGATCCAGCAGACGGTGGTGAATGCGACGGTAATGAGCAGTTGCTGATAGGTGTCGATCGAGACGCCGTTCTTGCTTAAAATCAAGAAGACTATGGAGATGCCGAAGGAGCTGCTCATGGCCACAATCTCGCACCAGGCGGTGACACGCCACCAGAACCAGCGCATGAGATAGAGCAGGCCCGTGCCCGCCCCGATTTGCAGGATGATATTGAAGCTCTGCTTGGCGGTATCCAAGGCGAAAACCAGCGCGGAAGAGCAGACGAAGAGCAGCACGGTGGCCAGCCTACCGGCCATCACGTAATGCTTTTCGCCCTCGCCAGGATTGAGAAACCGGCGGTAGAAGTCATGCACCAGGTAGGATGCGCCCCAGTTCAGGTGCGTGAGGATGGTGGACGAGTTAGCCGCGATCAAACCGCCCAGCATCAGGCCCATCCAACCTACGGGGAGAAACCGCAGCATGGCCGGGAAAGCGATATCGTGGCCGATCAGACTGGGATTCAAGTTGGGAAAGGACCTCTGGATGTCGGACAACTGCGGATAGACGATCAAGGACGCCAGTCCGACGAGGATCCAGGGCCACGGCCGCAGCACGTAATGGGCAACATTGAAGAACAGCGTGGCGCCCAGCGCATCCTTCTCGGACTTGGACGCCAGCATGCGCTGGGCGATATAACTGCCGCCGCCGGGTTCCGCGCCGGGATACCATACCGCCCACCACTGGACGGCCAGAGGCATGATGAAGACGGCCACCGCGAGATCCCAATTGTTGGTGAAATCCGGGAGTATGTTGAGGTAGTGCAAGCCGCCGGGTCCACGCATATTGGAAAGCTTGTCCACGAGGCCATGCAGGCCGCCCACCTGCGGCAGCACCACCACGAAATAAGCCGCCGCAATGACGGCCGACATCTTGATGAAGAACTGGATCATGTCGATGACCAGCACGCCCCAGAGGCCCGAGTTCGCGGCGAACACCACGTTCAGCAATCCCACCACTAACAGGGTCTGCCAGCGGTCGAAACCGAATAGCACCGCTGCGATTTTGACGGCGGCGAGGTCCACCGTGGCCATGATCATGCAATTGAAAAAGAAGCCCAGATAGACCGCGCGGAAGCCGCGCACGGCTTTGGCGGCCGTTCCGGAATAACGCAATTCGTAAAACTCAAGGTCTGTCAGAACGCCGGAGCGACGCCACAGGCGCGCATAGAAAAATACGGTGGCAACGCCGGTGAGCGTGAATGCCCACCACTGCCAGTTGCCGGCCACTCCCTCGGTGCGGACGAAGTTGGCAACCAGGTTGGGCGTGTCGCTGGAGAAGGTGGTGGCGACCATCGAGAGGCCCGCCAGCCACCAGGGAACGGAGCGGCCGGAAGCGAAGAACTCAGCCGTGCTCTTTCCGGAGCGCTTTATGAAAAAGAGCGCGGGCACGAAACAGATGAGGATGGACGCCGCGGCGATGATCCAGTCAAGTGGGTAGAGATGCATGGGGCTCCTCCCTGCACTTTAGCGCGCCTGATCCGGGTTCGGCATGAATTAAATGCATGCTGGCATCGAATTCCGGCGATTGCGAATAGAATCGGCCAATCAGTTCCCGGCGCACATCCGGCAGGTCCCGCCGCATGCAGAACACTACGGCACAGCCGCCAAAGCCCGCGCCGGTCAGGCGGGCGCCCAGCGCTCCGGACGCCATGGCAGCCTCGACCAAAGTGTCGAGCGGTTGGCAACTCACACCCAAGCGGTCTCGCAAGCTGGCGTGAGATTCGAGCAGCAGCCCGCCGAAAGCGGCCGCGTCGTGCTGTTCCAGGGCGGCTACGGCGGCGCGAACGCGCAGAGCTTCGGTAACGACATGCAGGAAGCTCAGCTGCTCATCGGCGGAAGGCAGACTCATTGCCAAGGCTTCCAGGTCCGCCGGCGTGCGGGCGCTGATGGCGGCGATGGCGGCGCGGTAGGAGGCGAATCCGAGCCGGCTTAATGCCGTCGTGCCCGCCGCGCGCCGGGCGTTGTATTGCTGCCGCGCGGGGCCGGACTTTTCAGCTACGGTCAGGCTGTGGGCCACGAGGAAGGCCCAGTCTTGCGGCACAGGGATGGGCCGGACAGATAGGGGCTCGAACTCGATCAGCGACGCGCAGCCCTCCTGGGAGGCGAGCGAGGCGGCGTGGTCCATGCCACCTCCGCGCGTTCCCACGAATTGCTCTCCTTCGGGCAGTATTTCCATCAACTCGTAGAAAGATGGCCGGCGCTGGTTGGCTTCGAGCAGACTCAGGGTGAAGGCCACGATCAGGGCCGATGAGGACGAGAGTCCGGCGGCTGCGGGAAGATCGGAAACGATGGCGGCGTCGAGACCATGGCCGACTCCCCATTTTCCTGCCACGGCCTCGGCCGCGGCCCGCAGATAATTCTCCCAATCGCCGGCCGCCGCGGGCACAAGCGCGGGGTCCCAGGCGAACTCGCGGCAACCATAGCCGCCTGCGCTCACGGCGCGGATGGTGCGATCGGCCCTGGCCCGAAAGGCTACCCGCACCGAACGCCGCATGGCCATGGGCAAGACCGGCAAGCCGTGATAGTCGATATGCTCGCCGATCAGGTTGACGCGGCCAGGCGCGGAGATCAGACCTATTTCGCCGCCTGGTCCGCCGCCTGGTCCGAAGGTGCGGTCGAGCAATTCGCGAGGATCCTCAAGACCGGGCATGGTCTCAACTCGATTCCGACTCGGTCTTTTCTACGATTTTTTCGACGTGAACGCGATAGATGGCGGGCTTGCCGTCGCGGTCGCTCTGAAAAAAGATCTGCTGGCTATCGGCGGAAAAGGTCGGGGCGACCGTAGCCGGATCGCTCGAATGGTGCTCACAGAGGGTGAATTCGCGCCGGGTGATGCGCAGCAGGAGGAGGATATAGGGCGCCGATCGGTTCTGGCTGGCGCCCACGAAGACGGACGTATTCGCATTGCATCCGAAGTGCGCGAACTGACTGGTGCGCGCCACCAGCTTGTCGGTGTTCTGGTCGGGGGAGCATTCGCGAATGGCGTGCAATTGCGTGGGATCATCCGGGAAATTGAGATAGAGCACGGTGTGGCCGTCCGGAGACCAGCGGGCAGGGCCGATGCGGCCGTCCGCCAGGGGCAGTTTGCGGTTTTGGCTGCCATCGGAATTGACCAGCCAGAGCGCCTGGTCCGCCTGGCGATAGAGGATCTGGGCGCGCCGGGGCCGCGCCTGCGGGTGCGAGAGAATCCAGGGCGCTTCGATCACGGTGCGTACGGCGCCTTTCTGGAGTCCGAGGAGGCGCAGGCGGGAGGCGCCGGCGCGGCTCTCGCCAAGCAGGGCGAAAGCGCCATCGTCCGAGAGGCTCGAGCCTGGAGAGCGCTCCCAATCTTCGGGTAGTTGGTAAACCTGACGGTCGCGCAGGTTGGAGAGATTGGTGTGATGCAGCCCGGGGCCGTCGAAATAGCAAAAGCTGCGCTCGTCGGGGAGCAAGCCGAGGGAGGATGCGTCGAGGCGCGCGGCATCGGTCAACTGGCGCGACTCGCCGGAGCTCAAGTCCAAGCGGTAGGCCTGGGGCGCGCCGGAGCGATCGCCCGCATAGAGCATAAATCCGCCGTGCCGCGAAAGGAACCGGCCGTAGTATGCAGGGAGCCAACTGGAGGAGGCAGGATCGGTCAGCCGGAAGACTTCAAAGTCGGTGGATGGGTCGGGATACTGGTGCTCGGCGGACGGGGAGAGGACGCCTTTGCCGCGCTCTTCGGAAAACGCGCAGGATGCCAGACTTGAAACCAGGAAAGCACGGCGCGTCCAACGGCCCAGAACGGCCGGCCCAGCCCACATAAAGAAATGGTAGCAGAGGCGGGCGCGTGGGACCGCTTCCAGAGGGGCGCGGCTCGGTATCGGCTTCAACGAGAGCGATGGATTTCGGCAAATCCGGACAGAACGACGGGCGGACGGTCGGGGAATTCCGCGACAAGCGACAGGCTTCCTCCCATGGCGCCGACGGTCTTGCGGAGCGTGGAGAGCAACAGATCGCTGCGCTTTTCGAGGCGCGAAACACTGTCCTGGGTAATCCCGAGAGCCTTTGCCATGCGCGCCTGGGTGAGCTTGCGTGCGTGGCGCAACTCGCGCAGGGTCATCTCTTCGGCGATCAATTGGGCAGCGCGGGCCTCGACCTTCTTGCGTTGGGCGGGGCTAAGTGCCGCGATGATTTCGTCAATGTTCGTGGGCATGATTATCTCCCTTGTGACCGCGGACCGAATTGCTGGAGGCACAAGTCAGCGCCAGAATCTCGATTCGCACGTTCTTTTATTATGACATGGAGGACATATGTTGTCAGTACCATATTTGGAGGATCGCAGTTGAGCGGAAATCCGTGTTCATCGGTGTTCATCGGCGGCCTATTCTCTTTTTACCTCGGGATACGTTAGGGACGCTTCAACACAAGGATATTGGCCGCCGATGAACACCGATGAACACGGATTTCCGGACACAGCACCAGCATAGCGAGTGACCAAGCCTTTAATGGCTGGTCTGGTAATGAAGCTTGAGCAGGTCCTCGCCGAAATCGCCGTTGAAGTCGCGCCAGACCGAATGTATATGGTTGGCGTCGTTCTGCGTGTCGTCGTACTCGATGAGGATGGCGGGGGTCTGTATACGGTAATAGTGCGGCTCGCCTTTTTCCACGCCGCCGGCCCAGGCGAAATATATGTCCTTGCCGGCCTTCTTGATTTGCTCCTCGCGGGATTCGGCGATCTGCTCGGGCATGTTGCGCGCATAATCTTCGAGCAAGGCCATCAGCAGCGCAAATTGTTTGGGGTTCATTTTGGAGGCCGGCAATCCGGAAGGCTGGCCCTTCAGCGCGGCCTGGCGGTCGGACAACGTCAGGATTTCTTTGTAGGCATCCGGACTCACTACGGCGATCTTACGCTGCTCGGGATCGAGCGACTGGATCACTTCCCGTCCGAGGTCTTCCTCCGCCGCGAGCGTGCGCAGGCCTTTGCGCGGCCCTTCCTTGACCTCAGCGGGATTGGCGCCGAAGAAACTGGGGGAGCCCGCCACGCGGCCGTTTACCACGGCATAGTTCTGGCTGAGATGGTGGCCCTCCACGCGATAGCCCCAGGTGCCGGCGGCAGAGGGCACGCCGAAGATCGTGAAGTAATACTTCTCCGGGTCCCGCTCCGGGCCGGTGCCCTTTTCGAGGAGGCGCAGCACATCCTCGAGGCTCATCACCGTTTCCGCCTTGATGTAGCCTTGCTGGCTAAGCCCGGTGCTGAGAAGCGCCGAAGCCAGATGCTTTTGCGCCGGCGTCATTTCGCGCAGCGCCAGACCTTTTCGCTCGATGGGAATAAAGTGCCAGTTCTGGCGTTCATCGTCTTCGAACGTGAAGGTGGCACGGGCGCGCTGCTCAGGGGTAAGAGAAGCCAGCCAACGGTTGGCGGCTTCGGCCATGACGGGAGGAGAGTCGAGGCGGTGATATGCGGAGGTCAGCAAGACGGCACCAATGGAAGCCGCGATCAGACGCGGAAAAAAGGATTTCATATTACGCACCCGCCAAAGCCGATTCAGAACGGAAGATCCTTCTGGACCAATTGTACGACGCCAGCCTTGGCGAGGTAGCGATAGGGATTCATGGGAGAGCCGCCTAGCCGGACTTCGTAGTGGAGATGCGGCGCCGTCACGCGGCCAGTGGCGCCGACCGCGCCGATCTGCTCGCCACGGCGCACTTCCTGGCCTTCGATCACACCGATGTGTGAAAGGTGCGCGTAATAGGTTTCCGTGCCGTTGCCGTGATCCACCACGATCAGACGGCCGTAGCCGTTGCTCCACCCGGTAAACTCCACAATGCCGTCCGCGGTGGTGACCACGGCCGTGCCCGTTGGCGCGGAGATATCCACGCCCGTATGCATAGCGCCCTCACCGGAAAAAGGATCCGTGCGCACGCCGAAGCCGCCCATCAGGCGGCCCTCCACCGGCCAGATGCTGGGCTGCACGTTGGTATGAAAGCGCCGCGGGAAGTTGTTCACAACGCCGCGGTGGGTGCGCAGCACATCGTATTCCGCCAGCGACTCGAGAACGGTGGGCACCAGGCGCCCCTCCGACGCAATGCCGGGCGGACCTTCCAGTTTTTGCTTGATACCGTAAGCAATCGAAACTTCGTTGGCGAACAACTCGAGGCTGGCCATCTGCTGGTCGGTCTGGTTGACCACCTTCTGCAGCTTTTGATAGCGCGTGCGCAGCGAGTCCACTTCCTGGCGCAGGGCGTTGTAATTGGCAACCTTCCACGCCATCCGCGCGTAGCTGGAAATAAGGCCGAAGATGGAGAAACAGCCGAGCAGAGCTAACCCCATAACGGCGTAAAGCACGGTTAGCGGAACGCGGATGCGGCGCAGCTTGCCGCGGAGGGAATGGGCCAATACAACAATAAAGTAATTTTGCTGCATAGTCTTCTTAAGCCGAACCTCATGGGACTACGCCCTTGGGGCACAGGGGGCTATTTAGATTGGCGAACTGTGACTTTAACAAGAGCTACACAGGGATGTCAAGCAGTAATCATGCTTGCAAGTGATTGAAAAAATTGGTAGTGTTTCGGTTTGGCTCGATCTTCCAAGATTCCTGGCGCGCATTTCCTGCGAAATCTGGTGGAGCGGCGCAGTTTACTGTTCCAGCTGGTGCGGCGGGATTTCGAGCAGCGCTTCGTCGGCTCGGTGGTGGGCTGGGTCTGGGGGATCATTCATCCGCTGGTGATGCTCGGGAGCTGGACGTTCGTGTTCAGCGTCTGCCTGCATAGCAAACTCGATCCGGGGGAAGTGACTCTCAACTACCCGCTGTTCCTGTTCGCGGGCATGCTGCCGTGGCTGCTGTTCACCGAAACGGTGCAGCGTTCGTCGTCGAGCCTGCTCGATCAGGCCAGCCTGATCACCAAGACGGTGTTCCCGGCGGAGATTGTGCCGGTCTCGATTTTTCTCTCTTCGCTGGTGAGCCACCTGCTGGCGCTGGGGCTGGTGGTGGCGGCGGTGGGAATCTGGCTGAACCGCATCAGCACGGGCCTGTTGCTGTTGCCGATATACATGGTCCTGCTGGGGATGTTTGCGGTGGGCCTCGGATGGATCCTGGCGAGCTTGCAGGTTTACCTGCGGGACACCGCGCAAGTGTTGACCGTGATCCTGACGTTCTGGTTCTGGCTGACGCCGATTTTCATCACCGAGAAGCAGTTTCCGGCGCGGGTGCGGTTTCTGCTGGCGGGCAATCCGCTGGCGTACCTGGTGCGGGCTTACCGTGAGCTGTTGCTGTCGGCGCGATGGCCGAGTCTGGACGATTTAGGCATCATGGCGGGTTTCGCGGTGGCGACGTTTCTGGCGGGCGGGCTGTTTTTTCGGCACATGAAGCGGGGCTTTGCGGACGTGCTGTAGGGGGGCGACAGAGGGACGGGGACCCATGCATTTAAAAACGGTACAGGAAATTGAACGCGCGATAGACACACTCACGCCGCAGCAGATGGAAGAGCTATACGTATGGCTTGACCAGCGCCATCCGCAGCCCATCGACGCGCAGCTTAAAGCCGATCTTGACGCCGGGCGCATCGACGACCGCATTAATCGCGCCTTGGCCGACCACAAGGCCGGAAACACACAGGCCCTCTAGCGTCTAGCGGCCCAAGTAATGATCCACCGCGCGAACGCGGATTTCTGGAACGACTATCGTGCCCTGCCCGCCGACATCCGCGCACGGGGTGATCAACAGTTCGCCTTGCTAAAAAACAATCCGCAACACCCTTCTCTGCAATTCAAAAAGCTTGGCGACCGCAGCGGGCAGGAAATCTGGTCGGCGCGGGTCACGCTGAAATACCGCGTCTTGGCTGTCAAGTTGCACGATGAGTACGTGTGGTTCTGGATTGGCGAGCATAACGTCTATGACGCTCTCGCTCCCACGCCCTGGCAATCAACGCCGGTACTTCAGGAGCGTATAATTATCAGATAATTGATTGATGGAGGACTCCCCGTGCTCGATGCTCGTGAAATCCACTCCCTGACCGACTTCCTGCGGAATCATAAAGCCCATGTCACGCGGCTCAAGGAGACGCAGGCCCCGGAAGTCCTGACGGTGAACGGCAGGGCGGAGATAGTCGTGCAGGACGCTGAGAGTTACCAGCTGATGCTCGATCGCCTGCACCACATGGAAACCCTCGCGGCGATTCAGGAAGGAATGGCGAGCGCGGAACGCGGCGAACTCAAGGACGCCGCCCAGGTGCTTAACGAGATGCGGGCCAAGTATGGCCTATCGCGTTAGTCTTGCCTCTCCCGCCGAAACGGACGCCTATGCGGCGTTTGAACGCATCCGCGAAGCGGCTCCCATGCACGCGGAAAAGTGGCTCACAGGTCTATTTAGGGCCATTTTCAGCTTGGAGGAGATTCCCGCCCGCTGCCCGTGATTCCCGAAGCAAAAGAGCTTGGCTATCCCGCCCGCCACTTGCTGTACGGCAAACGGAAGGGTGTTTACCGAATCATCTTTCATATCCGGGAGGAGGAGCAGCATGTGCGTGTGCTGCGAATCTGGCATGCTTCCCGCGATGCCATCACCGCCGCCGACGTGGAGGACTAACGATGCCTTGCAGCTGTCATCCGCGTTAGCTGAAAGGAGGGAGACTCACGCAGCGCCGTGCCACTCGCTCCGCTTATTTCTTCGCGCCGCTCCACTCCAGGTAGGACGTCCATTCTGCCTTTCCCGGCATGCGCATTTGAAATTTTCCCGACATGACGGCCCTCTTCAATTCGTACGCGAGTCGAAACTGCGGGCCGGGCGCGGACGGGTCGGAGAGGAAAACCGCACTGGCGGGCGTGGGCGTGGAGACGCTGTAATGGATGACATGGCCCTCGTTATCGAAATAGATCGCTTGAAGGGGCAGACCCGGCATGTCCTGATAGACGTAGAGTAAATCGGTATGCTCACAATCGAAGTCGGCCGGTCCTTTGCATCCGGAGGCGCTGCTATGCCGGGCGAGAACGTGGCCAGCAAGCTCCTTTCTAAAGCTGTACGTTCCGTTGGCGTTTACCCCTGACGCCTCGCCTTGCGTTTTGGCGTCCCACGTTCCCTCAAGGAAACGGAGAGCGTTCCATGGTCCATCGCCCGTTGACGCGGTTTGAGCACTGAGCAGGCTTGTGCACATCACTGCAAATACGGCCATCAGTCGCATGATTCTGGTCCTTTCGCTTAGGATCTCTCATCAGGTAGGGCGGCCAGGAGCGTGGCGGGACTGGCGTTATCGCCGAAGGTCCGGCTCAGGTGGGCAAAGCGGTCCACGTTGCCCGGACCGAAGATGAAACTTCCGCCCAGCTGAAACGGATTGCGACCGGTACGATGCTGGCGGTAGCCGGCCAAGCGGGCACGCTCCCTGGCTGTCTTATTGTCAGCCCGCAGCAAATGCAGAAGGTTGGCCTGGCGCAGGCCGGCGGCGCGGTAAGCCAGCCGCTGCTCGTCTATGAGAAGCGGGAAGGCGATGCCGGTCTCCTCGCGAAAGAGCCGCGCGTAAGTGTGATCGCCCAGGCCCACCGCAGCCAGGCCGGCTCCCCGATCTTTAAACGCCTGCTCGTGTTCACGCAACTGCGCGACATGCTCGCGGCAGAAGAGTCAGCCGTAGTGCCGCAGGAAAACGAGTACCGCCGGCTGCCGCTCCCAAAGCGATCCGAGGCGGACTTCCCGGCCGTCGACGTCCGGCAGGGCTATCGGCGCGAGTGCTTCGCTGAGCGCGCGGGCCATCAGGGAGCCGTAACGGTAACTTTGAAAGTGGCCAGGGCCATGGTTTGAGGATTCCAGACTTTGATGGCGAGGTGGTCCAGGGCCGCGAGCGGGCACGTGCCGTTCTGACTGACATTGGCCACCAGCTGAATTTGTTGGTTATCCCATGAGTTGATGGATACGGTGCAGGCGTTGCCAGCGTAGCCAGCGGACCATTTCCCGGTTGCATCGACGATTTGGAGATAGCTCGAAGTGCCGGTAAAGGGCTGTCCCCCAGGGAATTCGCCAAAGCCATCGCCGTTTATGGTGATCGGCGGATCGGACTGGGCGACAAACTGATTGCAGCCCGGCGCGGGGCATTGGGTGACTACCGAGGTAATCTTGGGTGCAGACGTCGGAAGGACTCCGCAGCTACCGCGGACGCCGGGCTGACCCACCGGAAAAACGTCGCAGCCGCCGGATCCTATGAGCGGAGAGGCCACCTGCGGGAGCGTGGAGGCGACCGGATAATCCACCACAGGCACGTAGTCACCCATAAGGCTGCCGGCGGCGGTCGCCGGAGAGGTCCCATATGGAACAAACTGACCGCTGCAATTGAAGCCGCCCGACGGGATCATGTGGCGGAGATCGAGCAGGCTCAACTGCTGATAGCCCGAAAGCGGGGTCAAGTTCAGGAGCGTGTAGCCATTGGCCGGAGTGATCCACGAAGGAATGCTGGCGCCGGTGCCGACGATCAGCGTGGCATAGCCATTGGGATCTTTGGTAAATGCCGAATCCGCGACGCTGGCGATGGTCGTTCCTCCCGGGGTAAGAAACGACAGGCTCATGTAGCGCATTTGCTCGTCGCCGGATCGCGAACAGCCGTCGGTGCAAGGCGTAGGCGGCGTGGTCGGTACTTGAACGCGAATGCGCATCACTTCTCCCGCCGCGGCGAGGGTGGCAGGCGTGCCGGGCGGCACATTCGCGGTCGTATAGGAGGCATTCGGATTAGTGCCAGACACGTACACCGGCTGCCGCCACCACGACATTTGATTCGGCGGCGGGGTATTCGCATTGCAGGTTTGCGGTAGATAAGAGCTGGCGTAAAAGGCATGGGCCGCAGACTGAGTGTGATCCAACCACGCGCCGCCGGTATTCTGGTTGCCGGTAATCTGCAGCGTATTGGTCGCATACGCCGCGGGATAGGCGCACCCCGAGGCCACGTCGCGGACGATGAAATGCGGAAGGGTCTGGTAGCTCGGAGCGGTGATGTCCAGGTAGGCCCGAACCAGCAAGACGCCGGCCGTGTTCGGATTGGTGTGCTGGGGCGTATCTACGATGTGATCGACGAAGGTCGGGATGGTCTGGAAGAGGCTGGAGTCGCTATTCCAGTCCATCCCCGGATGCCGCTGGGTGGCGTCCAGGCCGTTCACGCCGACGTTGTACCCGTTCATCATACAGCCGGTCTCGAGCGTACCCGGAGTGCCACCGAAATTGATGGGCACCGCATACTCCTGACCGCTGACGTAGGGAACTCCCTGGAGGTACGGATTCACATACTGGGAGGTTAACGGGATAATGCTGGTGTCCAAAATGGTTTGCGATAGTGCCGAGTGTGCGTCGTAGAGGGTAACGGAGAAGTACCGTGCATTCGGGAAAGAACCTACGAGGATCAATTGATACTTCGGGTCAACCTTAAAATAGATCTCATAGTATTCGGCGTTCAGATCGCCGTATAACCCGTTGCCATTCCCGCTCCCTAGCGGAATCGTATAGCAGGGGTTGTTGTTAAAATTGGTGAAAAAGTCACCGTTAGGAAACTCGCCCCCGGTGAAAGAAGTCGGAAGTCCTGAACAATCAACAGCATACGCGGTACCAGGCAGAAGGCAGAGCACCGCTAAGAGCAGGCGCACCTCAGCGCCTCGTTTTATGAACATAGGTTTTTTTGGTCGGCTAGAGTGGAGCCGATCCGTCTACTGTAGCGAACGCCGATGTGTTTTACAACACAAATCGTCACACAAATTTTACAACACGAAAAGCTTTCGAACCCAGACCGAATCCATCATGATCGGCACGGGAATCATGGTGTCTGGCCTGGGGACAACTCCCGGCAAACCCGAGATCCCGTAGGACTGATCGACGGCTTCGAGGCGCCAGGCGAGGGCGGGGCCTTTCAGGCGAATGCGCAGCTGGATGCCTTCCGGGGGCACGTTGAGATAGCTGAGCCCCCAGCGATGCATGCGGTAAGCGTAGGCTTTCTGTCCGGGCTTCAGACCGGCGAAGGCCTTGCTGGCGTCGATGGGCACGCCATTGACGCTGGCCTCCAGGACTTCGCAGCGCTCATCGCCATAGAGGTAGATGCGGGGCGCCAGGCGCGGCGAGCTTACGCGCAGGAGCAACGTCCGGGACACTGCGTCGCTCGAATCCCGCAGCCGCTCGATGAGCGGAGGGGGAAGGGCCACGGCGGGCGCCTCGTGAGTGAGGTACTGCCATGACAGGAACGGCACGTACTGGGGCAAGGCCGCGCGCAATGGGTTGGCGCCGAGATAATGCGCGGTCCAGTCGTCCTCCTGGCCATCGAGGCTGAACCAGACGGCCTTGCCGGTGTCGGCGTCCAGGCCGTAATAGATGCTGTCGGTGCGGGGAGCTTCGCGGTCGAAGCCGGACATGGAGGCGCCCGCGATCACGCAGCCGGCGCAGACCAGCGCCGCCGTAGCGGGCAGCCACCACTTTCCCGGCGCGGCGATCAGCTTGAGGCAGGGAATCAGCAGGCCCAGCAGCAACATGGTCGCGAGGGCCGCCACGGGCGCCAGACGCATGGTCAACGACTGGAATAACAACTGGATCGTGGGGGCCATCATGATCAGCCCAGGCACGGCGAACACCCATAGCAGCAGCACGCCGGCGAAGGTCTGCCCCGGGTCCTCACCGATGGCCACAATGATTCCCAGCGCCACCGTGGAGGCGAGCATAGGCCAGACAAACAGGTAAGTGGCGCCGGGCATAAATACGCCGGTGGCGACGGCCAGAATGAGCCAGACCAGCAAGGCTCCAGCCCACAGATTCAGCACGCCGGCCCTTTTGCGAAACAGGGCATAGTAAGCCGAGGTCAGGGCCAGCGCGAGGGCCACGCTGGCTACGCGATAGACGCCCGGATGATACGGATCGCCGGCGAAGGCCTGCCAGAATCCGCCGCCCTGCCCCCGGGTGAGCGACCAAAGCGCCCACACCGCGGCGCTCGCGCCCACAATGGCCAACAGAAACTGCAAAAGCCCCGCGAGCGTTCCGCCCAGGCTGAGCCGCTTTCTGGAAATGCCAAAGGCCAGGACAGCCGCAAACAGCAGCGCGCAGGACACCGCCAGCGGGATGCTCCAACTTACCGGATAGACCACGCAGCCGAAGATGGGAAGCACGAAATAAGTGGCGTCGGCGCTCTTGAGATAGCGCAAATCCAGGTTGCCGAAGCGCCGCGACAGGGCGAGCGCGTAATCGCCCTCCTGCTGCAGGCTGCGGGGATCCAGATGGGCCACATCGTCGTACTGCGTGTGGTAGTAGATGACGTCGCCGACATAAGCGAAACCCAACCCGGCGAGCCCGGCCTGCTTGTAGAAGGTCAGGTCGGTATCGTTGGGCAGCAGCTTGTAAGCCTCGTAGCTCAGCGACGAGGTAACCGGGTGGGGCGCGGCCGCGGCAAACTCGCGGACGAGCTTGCCATTACCCTCGCTGGTTTCGAACATCATGCCGGGTCCGCTGGTGCCGCGGGCTTCGAAATTCAGCACCAGACCTATTTGCCTGGCCCAGGGATGCTGGTCGAGGAAGGCCTTGGCGCCCAGCAGGCCGCCCTCTTCGCTGTCGGTGAACAGAAAGATAACGTCGTTGCGCAAGCGGGGGCCGGGACGCAAAGCGCGCAGAGTCTCGAGTTGCAAGGCCACGGCGTGGCCGTCGTCACTGGCGCCGGGGCCGGCCGACACTGAGTCATAATGGCCCGACAACATTACGGCCCGAGTGTTGGCGGTTCCGGGCAGCCGCGCCATGATGTTGTACACGGCGGCGGCGGCGTAGGGCGAGCCCCACCGGGAGCTGACCACCGTGGCAGCCTGCACTTCCGGCTGCACGCCCAAGGCGGAAAGCTGCTGGAGGATATAATCGCGAACCTGGTCGTGCGCGGGGGAACCGACGGGGTGAGGCACGCGGGCGAATGCGCGCAGGTGTCGGAGCGCGCGTTCCGCGGAGAACTCGGCGGCCGGCGCGGTGGCGGGCACGGTCGGCGGCGGGACGACCTGTCCGAAGCCCCACCAGCTAACGGCGGCGATAAACCCAGCCGTGAGCAATGCGGTCGACCCCGCGGAAACGGTCCTTTGGTGATGCATGCAGTTACCGTAAATTGAACTTCTTCATTTTGTAGCGGAGGGTGTCGCGGGTGATGCTGAGGAGGCGGGCGGCCTGAGTCTGGTTTCCGCCGGTTTTTTCAAGGGCGCTCGACAGGAGCATGCGTTCGTGGTCCTCGAGCGAGATGCCCTCGGCGGGGATCTCCGTGCGGGGCGCGATCTGGCCGTCCGGGGCGGTGATGGCGATGGGCAGGCTCGAGGGCGTGATGTAGGCGGACTCTTCCAGGATCATGCCGCGCTCGACGGCATTGCGCAGCTCGCGGACATTGCCCGGCCACTGGTGCGCCAGCATCAACTGCGCCGCGGCCGGGGAGATGCCTTCGATGCCGCGCCGGAACTTGCGGTTGTAGTGCTCGATGAAGAAGCGGGCCAGCGGCAGGATGTCTGCGGGCCGCTCGCGCAGCGGCGGAATGACGATCTGGATCACGTTGAGCCGGAAATAGAGATCCTGGCGGAAGGCGCCCTCTTTGACGGCTTCGCGCAGGTTCTTATTGGTGGCGGCGACCACGCGCAAGTCGAGCTGGATATCCTTGAGGCCCCCCAGCCGGCGGAAGTTCTGGTCCTCGAGCACGCGCAGGAGCTTGGCTTGCAGCATGAGCGGAATTTCGCCGATTTCATCCAGGAAAAGAGTGCCCTTATCGGCCAGCTCGAAGATGCCGCGTTTTTGCGCGCGCGCGTCGGTAAAGGCGCCCTTCTCATAGCCGAACAGCTCGCTTTCGAGGAGCGTCTCCGGGATGGCGGCGCAGTTGATGGCGATGAAGGGCTCGACCTGGCGGAGGCTCTGGTAGTGCAGGGTTTTGGCGATCAGGTCCTTGCCGGTTCCGTTTTCGCCTTCAAGCAAAATGGTGGAGGCTTCGCTGGCGGCTACGCGGCGCACGAACTTCAGCAGGTCGCGCATGGCGGCCGATTCGGCGATGACCTCGTAGTTGCGAGGGGCGGCCTCTTCGGTGATGTCTTTGATGGTGGCCACCACGCCTTCCAGGCAGCCATCCGCCTTGAACATCTGGGTGGTGCGCATGACTACCAGACGTTCCATGCCGTTATCGCCGTGCAGCCGTATGGCAGCGTGGGGCGCGCCGGGCGTCTGGTTCAATCCGACCAGGACTCCGCAGCCGGACTCGCAGACGCTGCAACGAAAGACGTCCTGACAACGACGGCCGATCATCTCTTCGGAGGTGCGGCGGAAGAGCTTTTCGGCGGCGCGGTTGACTCCGGTGATGACCATGTCCGGCGAATATAGGAGCAGCGCGTCCGATAATTGATCGAACACGGCTTCGAGGATGCTGGTCCGTTGCCAGTCCGGGGTGAGCTTGGACATGGTGGGAAATTTGTAACGCTTCAATTATAGACCCGCTTGCGTGGTTATCCAATTGCTAGATACTGGCGCGTGGAGCGGCATTTCCCCCAAGAAGCCCAAGCACTGCTGCGTCAAAATCCCCGAAACCCCCTGCGAGCGGCGGGCAACGCCTCGGAACGCGCCAGTTTCGGAGTTCCGGAGCTTGGACTCCGGCGTGCACGATTTCTTCCCCAGGAGGTGTTTCCATGGAGCGTTCCTTGGCCGAGGTAGAAGCGCTGGTCCGCAACCGAATCTGCGGCGTGTGTTCGGATCGCACGGTGGATGGCACGTGCGGGTTGGAGGAGCCGGCCGAGTGCGCTCTATTCCGGCTGTTTCCGCAGGTGGCGCAAGCCATCCAATCCACCCACAGCGACGACATACAGGATTACATCGACGCGATCCGGCGCGACGTTTGCACCGTCTGCGCGGCCCAGGACAACGAGGGCCATTGCGGGCTCCGCGAGCAAGTCCGGTGCTCGCTCGACGCGTACCTGCTGCTGGTCGTCGAAGCGATTGAGGAGGCGACTGGAAAGACTTTCAGCCCTATGGGTTTTGTGCAGTTGGCGGGAAAACGCTGACCCATACAGCCCGGTTCAGGGCATCCACGGCGTCACTGCTCGCAATGCCGTTCTTGCGCGCCACGGTCTCGATATCGCAATCGTCACAACTGGCGCGGAAACCTAACTCCTCGAAGACCGGAATGGTCTCCGGATGCGACTGTTTCACGTCGCGGACGATCATGTCATGGCGGATTAATCGATCGAATCGAAACATAGGCATCACCTTCACTGTGGGCTGCTTGCAACGCGGTCTCCAAAGTTCGCCGATTCGATACGGTCACGGCTCGGTAAGAGCGGGATAATACCCAAATGAGCGAACCGCGCACAACGGGCGGGTGGCCCGCCCTTTCCCCCCTTGTCCATCTTTCCAATAACTGGATCAGCCTGATCGGAGTCGTGGTGGTCACTACCGCGACGGTCTTCTGGCTGTTCCTGCTGCCCACCACGTTACGCGGGGATGTACACAGCCCATATAACGGCATCCTGGCGTTTCTGCTGCTTCCGGTGTTCTTCCTTTCAGGACTCATCCTGATTCCGCTGGGAATCTTTCTGCGAAAGAAATGGGAGCATCGGCAAGGACTGTATCCGGCAACCTTTCCGCCGCTGAATCTCAAGAACGTGGAGTTCCGGCGGCTGGTCACGTTCGTGGGTGTGACTACGTTTGCGAACATCGTGATTGCGAGCCAGCTGGCCTATGGCGCCGTATCTTACATGGAGACGGGTTCCTTTTGCGGGCAGACCTGTCACACGGTGATGCAGCCGGAGTTTACCGCCTATCAGAATTCGCCGCACTCGCGAGTAGAGTGTGTCGAGTGTCATATCGGTCCCGGCGAACCGTGGTTTGTGCGCAGCAAGCTCTCCGGCATACGGCAGGTATTCCTGGTCACATTCCACACTTACGACACGCCGATTCCCGCGCCGGTCGAGAGTATGCGGCCGGCGCGGGAGACTTGCGAAGCGTGTCACTGGCCGCAGAAGTACGACCAAGATCGCCTGGTAGTGATCAACAAGTTCGGCGACGATGAGAAGAATTCGCTTACCAAGACCGTGCTGATGTTGAAGATTGGCGGCGGCAATAAGGGGATTGGAATTCACGGGACGCACCTGGGGCCGGGGGTGCGCATACGGTATGGACATTCCGACGCGGCGCGCCAGACGATTCCATGGATCGAATATAGCGGTCCGGCCGGAAAGACGGTGTACCGGGCGGCGGGCGCGGCGGCGGACGGCAAGGGTTTGTCGATGCGCGAGATGGATTGCCTGGATTGCCACAACCGGCCAGCCCACACTTTCAAGCTGCCGGAAAAGGCGGTGGACGAGGCCCTGTTGGCGGGGGACCTGGCGGCCGATCTGCCGTTCGCCAGGAAGAAGAGCGTGGAACTTCTGCGGATAAACTATGCGAGCCGGACGGCAGCGGCGGAGCGCATTCCGGCGGACCTGGAAGCGTATTACCGCGGCAGTTATCCGGCCATTTACGCGGCGCGCCAGGCTGCGGTGACGAGCACCGCGCGCGGCTTACTGGCCATTTACGACAGCAACGTATTTCCGGAGATGAAAGTAACATGGGGCACTTACGCCAATAACATCGGGCACACAGACTCTCCGGGGTGCTTCCGCTGCCACGACGACAGCCACGTCAGCGCCGACGGGCGGAAGGTGACGCAGGATTGCGGCGCCTGCCATAATCTGTTGGCGATGGACGATCCGGCGCCTAAGGTCCTGACCGATCTGGGGAAGTAGCGGGCGGGAGACGCGGAGACGCGGAGAGGGGAGACGCGGAGACTCCTAACGGTTTGATAGTCGGCTCGTCGGAGAGGTATATTCAAGTTTCACTCAAGGAGATGCACCCAATGCTACGATCCGTGCTGATCTGCACCACCCTTGGCGTTGCTGCCGTAGGGTTCGGCTTCGCCCAACAGAGCCCGCCCGCACAGACTTCCGTCACCATCGGCGGCAAGACCATTTCGATCAAGTACTCGGCCCCGTCCGTGCGCGGCCGGAAGATTTTCGGAGACGGCGGACTCGTTTCGCACGATCCGCACTACCCCGTCTGGCGCGCGGGCGCGAATGCCGCCACGGCCTTGCATACGGACGCCGATCTCGACATCGGGAGTCTGCACGTGCCGGCCGGCGACTACACGCTGTTTGTGGATGTGTCCAATCCGGACCAGTGGACGCTCGTCGTCAGCAAGAAGACCGGTGAATGGGGCTTGGCGTACGACGACACGGCCGATCTGGGGCGAGTAAAAATGGACATGAGCAAGCCGCCGGCGCCGGTGGAGAAGTTTCAGATCTTGCTTTCGAGCGCGGGGGCGGGCTCAGGCAAGCTCCAGATGCAATGGGAGAAACATATCGCTTCCGTTGATTTCCACGCCAAGTGACGCGCCTGCCCTCTGGCGGCTGCAAGTAATTGTGCGCTATAAGGTTGCCGGAACGTTTCGTTTTGGCTTAACGTATCAAATTACGGATGCCTTATTGCAGCCAGTGCGGAAATCAAGTGGACGATGCGGATGTCTACTGCGCGCGGTGCGGCACGCGGCAGCCGACCGTTGCGCCGCCCGCGGGCAGCGATCCGTTCCACTCGATTTCGGCGCGCACGGCATCCATTCTGTGCTACATCCCGGGCATCGGGTGGATCGGGTCGATCATCGTGCTGGCCTCGGAGAGGTTCCGCACCAACCAAACGGTGCGCTTCCACGCGTTCCAGGGCTTGTACCTGTTTGTGGCGTGGCTGATTGAGGACTGGGTGCTCACGCCCATCTTCAGCGGCATTCCGCACATGCATGTGAACGGCATTATCAAGGTAGCGCTGCTGTTCATGTCCATCTTCATGATCGTCAAGGCCAGCCACGAGGAGCGCTATTCGCTGCCCATCATCGGCGAGCTCGCGGAAAAATCCGTATCCGAGCGGTAAACGCGAGTATAATTGCCATATGGCAAAAGGCAAGGATAAGGGCAACAAAGAAGTCAAGAAGCCCAAAAAAAAGAAGTAAACCAAGTGAGGCAACGCTGGGCGCCGGACGCTTTCCGGCGCCTGGCACCCAGCGCTGAGGGCCCGACAACATGCGTACAGAATGGGTAGCACAACGGCAGAACGACGCGGTTCGCACGCAGATGCGCTACGCCCGGCAAGGCCGGACAACCGAGGAAATGGAGTACGTGGCCCGGCGCGAAAATCTTTCGCCGGAGCTGATTCGCTCGGAAGTGGCGCGCGGCCGGATGATCATCCCGGCCAACATACGGCACACCAACCTGGAGCCTATGTGCATCGGGGTGGCTTCGAAGTGCAAGATCAACGCCAATATCGGCAATTCGGCGGTCACCTCGGATATCGATGAGGAACTGGCCAAGCTGCGCTATTCGGTGAAGTATGGCGCCGATACGGTGATGGACCTTTCGACCGGCGGCGACATCCCGCGCATACGGCAGGCCATCATTAACGCTTCGCCGGCACCCATCGGAACGGTGCCGATTTACGAAGCGCTCTCGCGCGTGCGGCGCCTGGAAGACCTGAGCGCCTCGGTGATGCTGGAAGTGATCGAGGAGCAGGCCGAGCAGGGCGTGGATTACATGACCATACACGCGGGCGTGCTGGTGCAGCATATCCCGCTGGCGGCGCGGCGCATTACGGGCATCGTGAGCCGGGGCGGGTCGATCCTGGCCGAGTGGATGGTGAAGAATCACCGGCAGAACATGCTCTACGAGCATTTCGACGAGATCTGCAAGATTTTTCAGAAGTACGATGTGAGCTTTTCGCTGGGCGACGGTTTGCGGCCGGGATCGGTGGCGGATGCGAGCGATGCGGCCCAGTTCGCCGAGCTGAAGACGCTGGGAGAGCTGACCAGGAAGGCGTGGGAATACGATGTGCAGGTGATGATCGAAGGGCCGGGGCACATTCCGATGGACCAGATCCAGATGCAGGTGGAGAAGGAGAAGGAGATGTGCTACGAGGCGCCGTTTTATACGCTGGGGCCGCTGGTGACGGATTTTGCGCCGGGCTATGACCATATTACTTCGGCGATTGGCGCGGCGATGATTGGGTGGTACGGGGCGTCGATGCTGTGCTACGTGACGCCTAAGGAGCATTTAGGCTTGCCTAATCGCGAGGACGTGAAGGCGGGGATCATTGCGTATAAGATTGCGGCGCATGCGGCGGATATAGCAAGGCATCGGCCGGGGGCGCGGGATCGGGATGATGAGCTTTCGCGGGCGAGGTATAGCTTCGATTGGAAGCGGCAGTTTGAGCTGTCGCTCGATCCGGAGACGGCGCGGGCTATGCATGATGAGACGCTGCCGGAGGAGGGGTTTAAGGACGCGCATTTTTGTTCGATGTGCGGGCCTAAGTTTTGCTCGATGAATATTTCGGCTAAGGTGGAGGAATTTACGGCCGAGGAAGCTGAAACGATCGTGCAGATTTCGAGCACTAACTGATTGGACTTTTTTGTTAGTTATAACAAGGCCGATCGCAAGTGGGCGGAGTGGATCGGTTGGCAGTTGGAAGCCGCTGGCTACACTACAATCGTTCAAGCCTGGGACATTCGTCCCGGCTCGAATTTTGTTCTCGAGATGGATCGCGCCGCCATCAAGGCCGAGCGCACCATTGCGGTGCTATCGCCTGATTATCTTGAGTCGCCGTACCCTCAAGACGAGTGGTCTACGGCGTTCGCTAACCGCAAACTCCTTCCTGTGCGGGTCCGCGAGTGCGAACTGAAAGGACTGCTGGGCCCAATCGTTTACATCGATCTGGTGTGCATCGATGAGGCTGGCGCAAAAGATGCGTTGCTGGCTGGCGTGAAAGGCGGGCGCACCAAGCCCACCACGGCGCCGCGCTTCCCTATCACCGCAACCAGAGCGCCGCACTTTCCCGGATCGCTGCCCGAAATCTGGAACGTTCCCCATCTACGCAACCCCAACTTCACCGGCCGCGAACAACTGCTCCAGGAACTCCGCGCGGCGCTGACTTCCGGATGTGCACCGGCTATCGTCCCCATCGCCGGTTTGGGCGGCGTGGGCAAGACACAGCTTGCGGTTGAATATGCGTATCTCTACACGGATGATTACGAGATCGTCTGGTGGGTGCGCGCGGAAGATCCGTCCGCGCTGATCGGCGACTATGCCCGGCTGGCGGCTCAGTTGGGCCTGCCGGAAAAGGATCTTGCCGACCAGAACGCCATCGCCGCAGCGGTGCGCTCGTGGTTGGGCCACCATCCCGGCTGGCTGCTGATTCTGGATAATGCCCGTAACGTTGCCGATTGCCGCGACCATCTGCCGATGGGCGCTGCAGGCCATGTCCTGATCACTTCGCGCGACCCGAACTGGGGCAGAGTCGCGAAGGCTCTCCGGCTTCCCGTTCTGCCGCACGCGGAGGCTGTCGAGTTTCTGCAAAAGCGCTGCGGGCGGGATGAACCTTCGGCAGCCGGCGCATTGTGCGATGCTTTGGGAAACCTGCCGCTTGCCCTGGAGCATGCGGGCGCGTACATCGAAGCCGCTGGCGGCTCGATCGCCGAATACCTCGACCTCTATAGCACTCGCCCCCGCGAACTGCTGACCGATGCAGTTGCGGCGACTTGGAAGATCTCCTTCGAGCGGCTTCAAACCGAAGCTCCAGTGGCGCTGGACCTGCTTTACCTGCTCGCCTTCTTGGCGCCGGATGATGTCGATCCGGCTCTGGTCTCCCCGACATTTCGCGATGCCCTGCAGTTTGATCGGGCGCGGAGCGGACTGCGGAAATACTCGCTGATCGACGTGAGCGCGGACAGCATGGCGGTTCACCGACTGGTGCAACGTGCGACGCGCGACCGGCTGGCCAGAGACGGGCAGGAGCAGAAATGGGCTCAAGATACCGTGGAGCTGGTCAACCCGGCGTTCTCCTACGATAAGAACGTGGTGAAGACCTGGAACCCCTCGACCCGTTTGCTGCGACACGCTCTGGCAGCCGCTGGGCATAGCGAGCGCCTGGGTGTGGCTGTCGAGTCTACTAGCAGCTTGTTGAACCGTGCTGGACTTTACTTGATGCATCGGGGGCAATTGGGAGAAGCCGAGCAGCTTCTAAGGCGCTCGCTGGCGACCGACGAAAGAATCTACGGTCCTGACCATCACAAGGTGGCCATCCGCGTCAACAACATCGGGCAGATTCTGCATGCCCAAGGGGATCTGGCGGGGGCTTTGACGTACATCCGGCGCGCGCTGGCGATCGACGAAAAGATCTACGGCCCTGACCATCCCGAGGTGGCCATTGACGTCAACAACATCGGGCGGATTCTGCAGGACCAAGGGGATCTGGCGGGGGCATTGGAGTACAGCCGGCGCGCGCTGGCGATCGACGAAAAGATCTACGGCCCTGACCATCCCGAGGTGGCCACTGACGTCAACAACATCGGCCTGATTTTGAAGGATCAAGGGGATCTGGCGGGGGCATTGGAGTACAGCCGGCGCGCGCTGGCGATCGACGAAAAAATCTACGGCCCTGCCCATCCCAGGGTGGCCGTCCGCGCCAACAGCGTCGGCCAGATTCTGCAGGCCCAAGGGGATCTGGCGGGGGCATTGGAGTACAGCCAGCGCGCGCTGGCGATCGACGAAAAAATCTACGACCCTGACCATCCCGAGGTGGCCACCGACGTCAACAGCATCGGCCAGATTCTGAAAGCCCAAGGGGATCTGGCGGGGGCATTGGAGTACAGCCGGCGCGCGCTGGCGATCGACGAAAAAATCTACGGTCCTGACCATCCCAGCGTGGCCATCATCGCTAGCAACATCGGCCAGATTCTGAAAGCCCAAGGGGATCTGGCGGAGGCATTGGAGTACAGCCGGCGCGCGCTGGCGATCGACGAAAAAATCTACGGCCCAAACCATCCCAGAGTGGCCATAGATGTCAACAACATCGGTCAGATTCTGAAAGCCCAAGGGGATCTGGCGGGAGCATTGGAGTACAGCCGGCGCGCGCTGGCGATCGATGAAAAGATCTACGGCCCTGCCCATCTCAAGGTGGCCACCCGCGCCAACAACATCGGCCAGATTCTGCAGGATCAAGGGGATCTGGCGGGGGCCTTAGAGTACAGCCAGCGCGCGCTGGCGATCGACGAAAAAACCTACGGCCCCGACCATCCCACCGTTGCCGTCGGCGTCAACAACATCGGCCGGATTCTGCAGGCCCATGGGGATCTGGCTGTGGCCTTGCCATACATCCAACGCGCACTACGCATCCTCCAGGCGACCTACGGCCCCGGCAACCCACTAACCAAGATCGCCAGCGAGAACCTGGCGATCCTCGAACAAGCCTTGGCCGAACAAGCAGGCAGCTAAACGCCCACTCCCGAACAATCCCGTCCCAAAATCGCACACCCGCCCCACCTATCTCCGCGTTTTTCAGGCGGTTAGCAATGGTAGAGCAATTGCCGCTGAAATGCGACAATGCTAGTCAGCTCTCCATGAGACTTACCGATTCCTATGTGCCGCGCATCCTGATCGCCGACGACCAACCGGACGTGCTGGAAGCCCTGCGCTTTGTGATCAAAGGAGAGGGCTATCAGGCCGAGGCCGTCAATTCCCCGGCCGGCATCCTCGAAGCTGTCGAATCGCGCGACTTCGATGCCGTGGTGATGGACCTCAATTACACGCGCGACACCACTTCGGGCCAGGAGGGGCTGGATCTGCTGAATCGCCTGCAATCGCTCGACAGCAGCCTTCCCGTGATTGTCATGACCGCCTGGGGCAGCGTGGATCTGGCCGTCGAAGCCATGCGCCGCGGCGCGCGCGACTTCATACAGAAGCCCTGGGACAATGCCCGCCTTTCCGCCATCCTCGGCACTCAGATCGAATTGGGACGGGCGCTGCGCAAGGGGCAGATTCTCGAAGAGGAGAATCGCCTGCTGCGCGGGGGGCAGTTTCCCAGCCTGATCGCGCAGTCGGGCGCCATGCAGCCGGTGCTCGAGATGATTTCGCGGGTGGGGCCGTCCGACGCCAATGTGCTGATCACCGGCGAGAATGGCACCGGCAAGGGGTTGGTGGCGCAGTCGCTGCATTCGGTTTCGCTGCGCGCGGCGAAGCCCATGATGACGGTCAACACCGGCGGACTTTCCGAGGGCGTCTTCGAGAGCGAATTGTTCGGGCACGTGAAGGGCGCGTTCACGGACGCCAAGGCGGACCGCACAGGGCGCTTCGAGATGGCCGACGGAGGCACGCTGTTCCTGGATGAGATTGCCAACATCTCGGCGAACCTGCAGGCCAAACTGCTGCGCGTACTCGAGACCGGAGAATTTGAGCGCGTCGGTTCTTCGAAGACGCGCAAAGTGGATGTGCGCATCCTGTCGGCCACCAACTCGGACTTGAATGTCGAGGTGGCCGGCGGGCGCTTTCGCCAGGATCTGTTGTTCCGGCTGAATACCATCGAGATACGGCTGCCGCCGCTACGCGAGCGTCGCGAGGATATTCCGCTGCTGGCATCGCATTTTTTGCGGCAGCACGCCGATCATTATCGCAAGAGCCTCACAGGCTTCGAGGACGCCGCCATGCGGGCATTGTTGGCGCATCCGTGGCCGGGCAATATACGCGAACTGGACCACGCCGTCGAACGCGCCGTGCTGATGACTCAGGGCCCCTGCGTGAAGGCCAACGATCTGGGGCTGCGGCCGCCGCGCGATGGCTCGCCGCGCCTGGAGGACTTGAGCCTCGAAGAGGTGGAGGGCCTGCTGATCAAGAAAGCCTTGCAGCGCTTCAATGGCAATGTCAGCCACGCAGCCAACGCCCTGGGCCTGAGCCGCAGTGCGCTCTACAGGCGCTTGCAGCGCTATGGGCTGTGAGGCGAAGTCTCTCGCGGCCTCCCCATGACTCCCCGGCAGACTCACCGCCGCCAGCGTTTGAAATACGAGGGCCGCATTGTCAGTATGGCCATCATGGCCGGCCTGCCCGGATCGCTGGTGGCGCTGGTGTTTCTGTGGCTGGTCGAGCCCACGCCTTCGCCGAAGGAGCAGTGGACGCTGACGGTGCTGATCGTAACGCTGTGGTTCGGCTTCGCCATGGCGGTGCGGGAGCGGGTGGTGTTTCCGCTGCAAACGCTCTCCAACCTGCTTTCGGCGTTGCGGGAAGGCGATTTCTCGGTGCGCGGGCGGGCGGCCGCTTACGATGATGCGCTGGGCGAAGTCATGCGGGAGGTCAACACGCTCAGCGGCACGCTGCGCGAACAGCGGCTGGGAGCGCTCGAAGCCACCACGCTGCTGCGTACGGTGATGTCGGAGATCGATGTGGCCGTGTTTGCCTTCGACCATGAGCGCCGCCTCAAGCTGGTGAACCGCGCGGGCGAGCGGCTGCTCTCGGCCCCGGCGGAACGGCTGCTGGGCGCGAGCGCCGAGGAGCTGCACTTGCAGGGCTGCCTGGCGGGCGAGCCGCAGCAAACCTTTCAAATGAACTTTCCCGGCGGCGCGGGCCGTTGGGGAATGCGGCGCAGCACGGTCCGCGAGCATGGGCTGCCGCTGCAGTTGCTGGTGATCTCGGACTTGACGCGGCCCTTGCGCGAGCAGGAGCTGCAAGCCTGGCAGCGCCTGGTGCGGGTGTTGGGGCACGAGCTAAACAACTCGCTGACGCCGATCAAGTCCATCGCCGGCAGTTTGGGAAGCATGCTGGCGCGACGCCCGCTGCCGGCCGATTGGGAGGATGATATGCGTCGCGGCCTGACGGTGATCTCGACGCGCTCGGAAGCGCTCAGCCGCTTTATCGGCGCATATGCGCGGCTGGCCAGACTGCCGCTTCCGCAGCTCCAGCTTATGGAGATACGGCCGTGGGTGCAGCGCGGCGTCAGCCTCGAGACCAGGCTGCAGGTGGGCGTGCGGCCGGGGCCCGATATCTATATTCAGGGCGATCCGGACCAGTTGGAGCAGGTGCTCATCAACCTGTTGCGCAACGCGGCGGATGCGTCGCTGACCACGGGCGGCGGCGTCCAGATCGAGTGGACGCGGAACGGCTCGCACGTGGAGGTGGTGATAGAGGATGAAGGCCCGGGGATCTCCAACACCACTAATTTGTTTGTGCCGTTCTTTACTACGAAGCCCGGCGGATCGGGCATTGGCCTGGTGCTGAGCCGGCAGATCGCCGAAGCTCATGGCGGGTCGCTGATGCTGGAGAATCGGCAGGATCGGACAGGGTGCCTGGCGCGGCTGCGGCTGCCGCTATAGGGGAAAAATGTCGAACGATGCTCTGGTAATCGAATTCGTCGAGGCGGCGCTATTCGACTGGCGGCGGGCAGAGGAGATACTGGCTAGCCATCCGGAAATTGCCGGCGCGGATCTTTCGACCGCACTCGTGCTGGGTGACGTGGAGCGTGTGCGGCGGACGCTCGACGAAGCGCCGGGCGCCGTCCGTGCTCCAGTTGGCCCGCGCCGCTGGGAACCTCTGCTGTATGTCTGCTTCTCACAATTCGCGAACGGCAAGTCGATCCGCGCGGGGCAACTGGTCGCCACGGCGCGAATGCTGCTCGATCGCGGCGCCGATCCCAATGCTTCCTACATTCACGAGGGGTGGCCGGACAGTCCGCTGCCCTGCCTGTACGGCGCCACGGGACTGAACAACAATCCCGCGCTGGCTCTGGCGCTGCTCGAGGCGGGGGCGCGTCCGAACGATTCCGAATCGCTGTACCATTCGACCGAGCACGACGATATGGCTTGCGTGAGGCTGCTGCTGGAACATGGCGCCACGGCGACGGGCAGCAATGCACTGAAACACGTGCTCGACCGCGAGCATGCGGAAGGTTTGCGCCTTTTGCTCGAAGCCGGAGCCGACCCCAACGAGGTCAACCAGCGAGGCGAGACGGCGCTCCATTGGGCGGTCTGGCGCGGCCGCGGGATACCGGCGATCGCACTGCTGCTCGATAGCGGGGCTCGAGTGGACGCACGGCGGAAGGATGGCCGTACGGCTTACGCTATGGCGGTGCATAGCGGCCAGACCGAAATCGCGGCGGTGCTCGAAACGCGGGGAGCTGCAACGGAGGTGGACGCGCTCGATCGTTTTATGGGCGAGTGCGTGGCCGCCGAAGCCGGACAGTTGCGTCGCCTGCTGGCAGAGGCGCCGCGGATCGCCGTGACGCCCGAGGATGAACGGCTGTTGCCGGATCTCGCGAGCGAACATCGTACGCCTGCCGTTCTGGCGTTATTGGCGGCGGGTGTGCCGGTAGATGCGCGCGGCGAGTTAGGCGGCACGGCGCTGCACTGGGCTTGTTGGAAAGGCTATGCCGATCTGGTGAAGGTGCTCATCGATCACCGCGCTTCCATGACGATCGAAGACAGCCAGTTTCATGGAACGCCGCCGGGGTGGTACGACCACGGCCTCCGGAACTGTGGCGAGCATGACGGCGACTATCCCCAGGTGGCGCGCCTGTTGCGCGAAAGAGGATTGATATGAGAAGCCGGACACTGCCACTTTCGATTTTCGCATGCACTGTGCTTTATGCATCGGCCGCGGAGATCCCGCTTTCCGATCTTTCACGCTTGCAATTGATGAATGTTCAGGCGGAGCCGACAGTTTATCGCGGCATGCAAGGTCTGAAGCTGACCGAAAAAATTCCCGCGAGCGGCGATGCCTATGCCATGGTCAACAATCTTCCATTCCATAACGGCACTATCGATCTGGAAGTCTCCGGCGCTCCTTTGAAGACGGCGTCCGACCAGGCACGCGGCTTCATCGGTGTGGTCTTCCGCATGCAGGCGGGCGGGTCGCGATTTGAGAACATTTATATACGTCCCACCAACGGACGGGCCGACGACCAGCTTCGCCGCAACCACAGCACGCAGTACGTCTCTGTTCCCGATTGGCCTTGGGAGCGGCTGCGCAAGGAAAGTCCCGGCGTGTACGAATCGTATGCCGATATGGTCGCGGGCGAATGGACCCATCTGCGCATCGTGGTTCGCGGGACGAACGCGTCGCTGTATGTGGGCGCCGCAGATGAGCCTTGCCTGATTGTCCACGATCTGAAGCTCGGAGATGTGGAGGGCGCGGTGGCGCTGTGGATCGGGCCCGGCACGGAAGGCTATTTCCGGAACCTTAACATCAGCGGCGAAAAATGAGGGCAGTGACCGCCGGGGCTAGGATTCCGGCGCAGGATTGATAATGCCAAGCCTAAGACCTACTCTTGAGGCATGGATATGATAGCCATCATGCCGGAACGCAAGGCGCAATTGGACGACTGCGCCCGGCGGCACGGACAGGATGTTACCGCCGCGCCTGATGATGCTCTCGCCGCGTATCTCGAATGGGAACTCGCCGATTATCAGGAAGCCGTTGAAGGCATCCGCGAGGGCTATGAAGACGTGAAGGCCGGGCGCATTCAATCCGCTGATGAAGCATTTGAAGGAAATATAGTGCTATACTGGCTGCCTATGCTTAATATGAGCAGGCCACGCTGACCCGGGGCCTTGCGCCCCACCCTGGAGTACTTCGGCCCTGCACGATCGGGCCGGTTTTTTCGAAAGTCAAATTTCAGAAACGAGGTATTTTGGGTATGCGAAAACTGTTTTCCAACGGGTTGGCCGTGTTTGCGGGAATGGTGTCCTTACCCGTCCCCGCCACCCACGCTGGCACGGCTAAGCCAGCTACCGCCGAATATAGGAACAAGCCGGACGCCGATCCCCGCCTGGCCTGCCTGCGCGCGTTTTTCCAGGGGAGCAACTGTCCCGCGGCCGAATTTTCTCCGGCCTTTCTGGAAGCCTCCGACGCCTATGCGCTCGACTGGCGCTTGCTGCCCAGTATCTCCTTCGTGGAATCCACCGGGGGCAAATCCGCCAGGAACAACAACATTTTCGGCTGGGACTCCGGCCGGGCGGCCTTCAGCTCCGCGATTGCCTGCATACGCTCGGTGGCATACTCGCTGTCTCATTCGCACCTTTACAAATATAAAAGCGTGGATGGGATATTAAGAACTTACAATCCCAACGCGAACTATGCCCGCAAGGTGAAGTCGGTGATGCTACGTATCGCGCCGTGGGAAACACTGGATTGAAGGCGCCCCCAGAGCCGGACCTACGGCTTGAGATAACAAAGGGTTTACAAAGGTTGACAACGGCCGACTTCTCGGCGTATACTTTGCTAACATACTGATCTGTCAGTGCCTTGCTGGTGAATCAGGCGGGCCGGTTTCGATGCAAATTCCTGAATTCATTGAGATCGTACTACTTCCTCGCTTGAGTGGTGCATCTTTGCGGGAAGTACCGGCAATCATCTGATTCAGTATTCCGCGGAGACGTCGGATATGGCCGTCGGTCAGAGCAAAGGTCAATTAGAAGAGCTGGCCCAGCCAGATAGCGAGAATTATGAATCTTTGCTCGACGAATATACCCATCTGACGCCGCCGGCCGAAGGCGAGGTCCTGCAGGGAACCATCCTCAAGATCACCTCCAAAGAAGCCATCGTCGATTTCGGTTACAAGTCCGAGGGGCTGGTGCCGATCGAGCAGTTCCTGGGGCCCAGCGGGGAAATCACCATCCAACGCGGCGATATGGTCGACATAATGCTCGACCATGGCGAGCCCCAGGAAGGCTATATTCTGCTCTCGCACGCCAAGGCAGCCCGCGTGCGGGTATGGGACAACCTGGAGAAGGCATTTGCGGACCAGTTGGTAATCCTCGGCCGCGTGCTGGGAAGAATCAAGGGCGGTCTTTCGGTGGATGTCGGCATCCAGGCGTTCATGCCAGGCTCGCAGGCCGATCCGCGCCCGGTACACAATCTCGATTCGTTGATCGGCCAGGACGTTCCGGTAAAGATCATCAAGCTGAATCGGCGCCGCGGCAATGCTGTGGTTTCGCGCAAGCTGGCGGTCGAACAGGAGTTGGTCGAGCGCAAGACCGCCACGCTCGACCAGCTACACGAGGGGGCCATCGTCACCGGCGTGGTCAAGAATCTTACGGAATACGGCGCGTTCGTCGATTTAGGCGGTCTGGACGGCCTGCTGCACGTCACGGATATGTCCTATGGCCGTGTCGCCCACCCGTCCGAGATCGTACACGTCGGCGATACGATCACGGTTAAAGTGCTGAAGTTCGACCGGACCAAGGAGCGCGTATCGCTGGGCCTGCGGCAGATCGAGCCGGATCCCTGGGAGACGGTCTCGCAGCGCTTTCAGGTGAACAGCCGGGTGATCGGCCACGTGGTGAACGTCACCGATTACGGCGCGTTCGTGGAGCTCGAGCCGGGCGTGGAAGGCCTGATACACATCACCGAGATGACCTGGTCGCGGCGCATGAAACATCCCTCGAAGGTGGTGCGGCCGGGCGACCAGGTGGAGGCGGTGGTCCTCGAAGTGCATCCCCGGGACCGGCGGATTTCGCTTGGCCTCAAACAACTGGAGGCCAACCCCTGGACGACCATGGACAGCCGCTACAGCATCGGTTCGGTGGTGGAGGGCCGCGTGCGCAACATGACCGAATTCGGGGCCTTTATCGAAATCGAGGAGGGCATCGACGGGCTGGTGCATGTTTCCGATCTATCCTGGACCAAGCGGGTCAAGCACGCGTCGGAAGTTCTGAAGAAGGGACAGCTGGTGCAGGCGGTGATTCTAAACATCGACGCCAAAGGCCACCGGCTGTCGCTCGGTATCAAGCAGCTCCAGCCGGATGCCTGGGAAACCTATTTCCAGAATCACCAGCCGGGAGATGTGGTGCACGGGCGCATCTCGCGTCTGGCCGGATTCGGCGCATTCGTGGAGCTGGCCGAAGGCGTGGAAGGTCTCTGCCATTTCTCGGAGGTCCCGGGCCATTCCGGGCGCCGTTCCGCGGAGTCTCCGGTGGCCGTCGGGCAGGCGTACGATTTCAAGATTATTAAGATGAGCGCCGCCGAAAAAAAAATCGGCCTGAGCCTCAAAGCGGTCACTCACGATGAGGAAAAGAGCCGTCTGCAGGACTACCAGCGGCAGGCGGCGGCAGCCACCACCACCATCGAAGAAGTGATGGGTTTCAAAGATCGAAACCCGGAATAGCTTGCAAAAACCGCCGGTTCACGCGATACTGCGGTCTGTAACGCCTTGACACGACGAGGAGAACGCACATGACAAAGGCCGACCTGATTGAAGAGGTCTCGCGGGTAGTGGAGATGACGCGGAAGGAATCCGAAGTCATCGTGGAGGCGATTTTCGACAGCATCGTGCGCTCGCTGCGTGCCGGCGACAAGATCGAAATCCGCGGCTTCGGCAGCTTCCGTACGCGGCAGCGGCAGCCGCGCATCGGTCGCAATCCCAAGACGGGCGCGCGGGTGGAAGTGCCCGCCAAGAAGATCCCGTATTTCAAGCCCAGCAAGGAACTCAAGGACGTGGTCAATAGCTCCGCTTCCGCGCCCGCCTCGAGCGAACCGGCCCCCACGCTGTAACGTCCGGTATGGATTATCTTTGGAGCCCGTGGCGCTATCAGTACGTGACCACGGCCGCGCAGGCGCAAGACTGCATCTTTTGTACGCTGCCGGCCGAAAACCGCGATTCGGAGAACTATATTGTTTACCGGGGCCGCCTCAATTTCGTCATCCTGAACCGTTATCCCTATACGTCGGGCCACCTGATGGTGGTTCCCTACGAGCACGCGCCGCTGGTGGCGGAGGTGGCGGAAGAAACGCTGATGGAAATGATCCTGCTGGCGCGGCGGGCCGAGACGCACGTGCGCAGGAACTACAACCCGGACGGCCTGAACATGGGCATCAACGTCGGCAGGGCGGCCGGCGCGGGCGTGGCCGGACACATTCACATGCACGTGCTGCCACGCTGGGTGGCGGACGCCAACTTCATGACTTCGGTGGGCGAGACGCGGGTGCTGCCGGAAGATCTTTCGATCACTTACGAGAAATTGTGGCGAGCTTTTCAAAGCGATACGCCGCAGCCTCCACATAGGTGATAGAATCCCATCTCGTGCAGAAAAATACTCTTCGCGGCGAGTTGATCGCCGAATTTCTGGGGACGCTGACGCTGATCCTGTTTGGCGACGGCGTAGTAGCCATGGTGGTGCTGTTCGGCAAAGGCACGCCCGGCGAAATCGTGCATGGGGGATATACCAACATCACCCTTGCCTGGGGGCTCGCGGTGACCATGGGCTGTTACATCGCCGGGCGCATCTCCGGCGCGCACCTGAACCCGGCGGTCACCGTGGCCCTGGCGGTTTTTCGCGGCTTCCCATGGCGCAAGGTGGGGCCCTATATCCTGGTGCAGACAGCCGGCGCATTCGTGGCTGCCGCTTTGGTTTTCTGGAACTACCTGCCGGCTTTCCGCGCGGCCGATCCGAATCTCGACCACACCGCCGGTGTTTTCACCACTTTCCCGGCCTACCCGGAACAGCCGAGCGCCGGCCTGCTGGATCAGACCATCGGCACGGCCCTGCTGTTGTTCCTGGTGATGGCGCTGATCGATGAACGCAACCAACCGCCCGGCGCTAACCTGACGCCGGTGCTGATTGGCGCGGTGGTGGTGGTGATCGGCATGTCGTTCGGCGGGATGCACGGCTACGCCATTAACCCGGCGCGGGACTTCGGCCCGCGGCTGTTCACGGTGGTGGCGGGCTTCAAAAATAACGGCCTCACCGACGGAAGCATGGTCTTCTGGATCCCCATCGTCGGGCCGATTCTGGGAGGTATCATTGGCGCGGCGGCTTATGATTATGGCGTGCGGCGATTTCTGCCGCAGTGACATGAAGAATGTGCTGGGTTACCTGCTTTACCGCCACCTGCTATAATGTCAATTGCGTTTCCCCGCGCTCCGGTGTTTCCATGTTCCTGAGCATCAAACAGATGGAATTGCGAGAGATTCGTTTCGACGAAACTTTCGCTCCCGGAGAACTGGACTTTCAGGATGACGACATTCAGCAGGGGGGACCTCTGCGGGTCGAAGGCACGGCCGAGCTGTTACCGAATACCGAGGGCCAGGTCCGCGTGCGGGGCAGGTTCGAAGTGCGCATGGAGACGGAATGCGACCGCTGTCTGGGCCGCGCGCAGTTTCCGTTGAACAGCAGCTTCGATCTGTTCTACAAACCCGTGTCTTTCATCGCGCGGGAGGAAGAGGTCGGGCTCGACGAAGGGGAAGTCGAGCTGGGTTTTTATCAAGGCGGCGGGATGGAACTGGAAGACATCCTGCGCGAACAGGTCCTGCTGCTGATGCCGATGCAGCGGGTCTGCAGCGAGGATTGCAAGGGAATCTGTCCATCGTGCGGCAAGAATCGCAACGAGACGCCGTGCGATTGCAAGGACGAGCACGCCGGCGGCCGTTGGGCCGCTCTCCGGGATCTGCGAAACCTGGAAACACTTTGAAAATCCCCGTGTGCCGAAGCAAGTCGCAACGGCTCCGGGTAATATTCTTGAGGTAGCGAAATGCCGAATCCGAAACGACGCCACTCCAACCGGCGCACCCAGAATCGCCGCGCGCACGATGCGCTGAAGACGCCTGGAATGTCCGAGTGTCCCAACTGTCATGAACCCAAACTCCCGCATCGCGTCTGCCCCCATTGCGGACAATACAAAGGCCGCGAAGTGATCGAAGTCGAGCAGGAGTAGCCGTCCGCAACCATGCTCACCATTGCTGTCGACGCAATGGGCGGTGATCACGCCCCGAAAGCGGAAGTTGAAGGGGCCGTGCAGGCCGCCAGGGCGCTGGGGATCAGGGTCATCCTGGTCGGGCGCTCGGAGGATCTGCGGCGGGAGCTGCAGCAGTACGACGGCTACCGCGCCCTGCCTCTCGAAATCGTTCACGCCGACGAACGCGTCACCATGGAGGACAGCGCCGCGCGCGCCGTGCGGGCCAAGCATGACAGTTCCCTTCGCGTGGCTGCCCGCCTGGTGCGCGATGGCTCGGCCCAGGGATTTGTCTCGGCCGGCAACACGGGCGCCGTAATGGTCACCGCCAAAATCGTCCAGGGGGTAATCCACGGCGTGGAACGTCCGGGACTGGCCGGCGTGTTCCCGACCCTCGCGGGCAACCCGGTGGTGGTAATCGATGTGGGGGCCAACGTGGATTGTTCTCCGCGCATGCTCGCGCAGTTCGCCGTGATGGGCGAGATTTATTCGCGCATCGTGCTGCACCGGCCCCGGCCTAAAGTGGGGCTGCTCTCGATCGGCGAGGAAGACCACAAGGGCAACGAGATCACCCGCGGCGCCATGCCGCTGCTGAAGAGCCTGCCCCTCGATTTCGTGGGCAACGTGGAAGGCAGTGACATTTACTCGGGTAAGTCGGACGTGATCGTCTGCGACGGTTTCATCGGCAACGTAGCTCTGAAGGTCAGCGAAGGGCTGGTAGATATGGTGAAGCAGATGTTGCAGGAAGCTCTGAGCGCCAGCATCACCAGGAAGATCGGCTACGCGCTTTCGCGGTCGGCCTACCGGGATTTCAAGAAGCGCGTGGACTATTCGGAGTATGGCGGCGCGCCGCTGCTGGGAGTGCGCGGCGTCTGCATTATCTGCCACGGCCGGTCCAACGCCAATGCCATCAAGAACGCTATCCGCGTGGCTGCCGAGTTCTCCAGCGGCAACGTCAACCAACGGATCGAAGACGAGTTGCGCCAATGGGCTGCCGAACACGTCGCATTCTGAGCTTGCTGGTTGGGGTGGTGCTGGCGGCCTTCGCCCAGGCGCCCAATCAGGTGAAGTGGTCGCTTACTCTGGAGCCGGCCTCCGCCGCGCCCGGGTCCAAGGTGTTGGCCCATCTCGAAGGCGCCATCGACGCAGGCTGGCACGTCTACTCGATGACCACCGCCGCGGCCATCCCGACCACCATCAAAGTGGCGCCGAATGCGGCTGTGGAAATGGAAAAGGTCCGCGTGTTTCAGGCCCCGCCCAAGAAAGCCTTCGATCAGAATTTCAACCTCGAGACGGAAACATATGAAGGCGCCGCTCGCTTCGTGATTGAGCTGCAGCTCAAGCCGGATGCCACTGCCGGCCCGTCCGAAATTTCCGCTGAAGTGCGCTACCAGACCTGCAACGATCGCCTGTGCATCCCACCGGTGCGCCGCACCGCCAGCGCGAGCCTGACCATCGATCCGGCAGCGCGTGCCGCCGCTCCTGCGATTCCCGCGGGGTTCGTTAAATTCACCGGGCCGCCGAAAGGGCGCGTTGCGGCCACTACGCCAGGCCCGGCAACCACGGATGCGCAAAGCCTGGGAACATTTCTGCTGGTGGCCTTTGGATTCGGCCTGGCCGCCATCTTCACGCCCTGCGTCTTCCCCATGATCCCCATCACCATGTCGTATTTTCTGAATCGCCAGGGGACGCGTCGCGAGGCCATCTTTCACGCGGCGCTTTTCTGCCTGGGAATCGTGGTGTTGTTCTCGGGGCTGGGACTCCTTACCACGGCCATCCTGGGACCGTTCGGCATCGTACAGCTCGGATCGAATCCGTGGGTGAACGGCTTTATCGCGCTGGTGTTTCTGGCGTTCGGGGTAAGCCTGCTGGGAGCGTTTGAGATCACCATTCCGTCGTCGATCCTGACCCGCCTCGATCGCGGCGCGCAAAGCGGCGGCATTGCGGGAACGATGCTGATGGGGCTGACCTTCGCGCTCTCCTCGTTCGCCTGCGTTGGACCGTTCATGGGCACGCTGCTGGCGGCATCGGTGGCGGACGGTGGAGCGCGGCCGCCGTTGGGCATGGTGGCGTTCGCTACCGGCCTCGCGCTGCCATTCTTTCTGCTGGCGCTGTTTCCATCCTATCTGAAGCGCCTTCCCAAGAGTGGCGGGTGGCTGGCGCGCGTGAAAGTGGTGATGGGGTTTATCGTGCTGGCCGCCATGCTGAAATTCCTGGTTAGCGTGGACCAGGTGCTGCAATGGGGTTTCCTGACGCGGGAGCGTTTCCTGGCCGCGTGGATCGTCCTGTTCGTGATGGCGGGCTTGTATCTGCTCGGCTTCCTGCGCATGGAAGGCATTTCGAAAGACGAGCCCGTGGGGCTTGGCAGGCTTCTGGTCGGCATGGTTTTACTGATCTTCTCGATCAGCCTGGTCCCCGGGATGTTCGGCGGCAAGCTGGGAGAATTGGACGCGTATATTCCGCTGGCCGGCGGTTCGTCCGGCCCGTCGGCATCCGGCGAGAACGCGCTGATCTGGACGAAGAACCAGTATCGCGCGGCGCTCGAGCGCGCCCGCAGCGAGCGAAAGCTGGTGTTGGTCAACTTCACCGGTTATGCCTGCACCAATTGCCACTGGATGAAGGCCAACATGTTCACGCGTCCGGAGATCGCCGGCGCGCTCAGAAATTTCGTGCTGGTCGAGTTGTATACCGATGGCACCGACGACGCTTCGCGGGTAAACCAGGAGCTGCAACAGGCCAAGTTCGCCACCATCGCTATCCCGTATTACGCGATCTTGGATCCCGACGGAAACGTCGTTGCGAGTTTTCCGGGTCTGACCAGAAATCCGGCCGAGTATCTGGCGTTTCTGGAAAAAAGCGGGGCGGGGAAAGCGGCGCAAAGCGATCTGGCCGGCCTCACCGTTACTACGCTCAAGGGCGGGAGCTTCGACGACGCCGCGCTCCAGGGCAAAGTGGTAGTGGTGAATTTCTGGGCCACCTGGTGCGTTCCATGTATCCGGGAAATCCCCGGCTTCAACCGGCTGAACGACGAACTGGCCGGTAGTGGTGTGGTGGTGCTGGGAGTGTCGATGGATGAGGACGGGGGCGCTCCGCTGGTGGCATCGTTCCTGAAAGATCACCCTATGAAGTACAGCGTCGCGTTAGGCTCCCCAAAGCTGACCGAGCGCTTCCACTTGAACCTGCTGCCGACCACGGTGGTCTTCGACCGCAGCGGAAAAACGCTGCAGCGGTTTGAAGGGTTTACCAAGGCGGATCTGCTGGAGAGTGCGGTGAAGACGGCGCTATAGCCTTGCTATTGATTGCGATTGTTTCGATTGCTTGCTTTTGGTTCGATTGTGTGTTATGTTAGGTTGAGGTAGGTTAGGTTGGAAGGAAGCATATGTCTCACGCAGCGATAGCGCCGATGATTCCGTCCGAGGCTGAGACGGTTCTGGCCAAAAAAACCAGCCGTGTCCTGGCATCGCGGCTGCGGGACGCGGATCCTGTGCAGCTCCGGATTAGCGACGATCTTTCACCGGAAGGAACGCTCAAACTGCCAGCGTCGGCGGTGCGGTTGCTCGTCCGCATCCTGGAGGAAATGGCGCGCGGCAATGCCGTAACGATCATGCCGGTGCGCGCTGAGTTGACCACCCAGGAAGCGGCGGACATGCTGAACATTTCGCGGCCTTCGCTGATTCAGCTTCTGGATGAGGGCAAGATCGAATACCGGCGCGTGGGTACTCATCGGCGCGTGCGGTTCGAGGGGCTGATGGAGTATAAACGGCGCGCCGATGCTGCCCGCCGGGCGGCTCTGGCGGAGTTGGCCGCCTACGATCAGGAAATCGGAATTTAGAGAGCCGTGGCGGCTTACACCGCGTTTTACGACGCGAGCGTTCTTTACCCCTCGGAGCTGAGGAATCTGCTGATGCATCTGGCGATGACAGGTTTATTTCGCGCCAGGTGGTCGAATGACGTGCACGAGGAATGGATTCGCGCGCTTCTGCGCAAGCGACCGGACCTGTCGCGCGAAAAGCTGGAGCGCACGCGCTCGCTGATGGATGCCCACGCAACGGATGCGCTCGTCACCGGCTATGAAGGTTTGATTGACGGTCTGCTGCTTCCCGATCCGGACGACCGGCATGTGCTGGCCGCAGCCATTCGCGGCCGTGCCGACGTGATCATTACTTCAAACCTGCGGGACTTTCCCGCGGAGATCCTGGCGCCATTTGGAATCGAGGCGCAGCATCCCGACCAATTCATATCGCATCTCCTCAGTCTGTCGCCCGGAATTGTGGCGGAAGCCGCCCGGGATCATCGGGAAAGCTTGAAGAATCCGCCGAAAACAATCGGCGAATACATGAACACGCTGGAAGCCCAGGGACTGGAGCAAACCGTGGTGGTCCTTCGCGACTATATGCCAGAGTGAATCACGCCAAACGGAACAGGTGCCGTGTGCGCGCCGTCCACTCCGTGCTCGAAAAGAGGCGCGGCCCCACTTCGATCAGCCGCGGCAGCATGTCGAAAACAGAGCCGGGAGTCCAGCTGGCGCCGCTACGGGCGCGCAGTCCCTTGCGGTTCAGCTCTTCGGCCACCAGCGACAAGGGGCAATCCTGAACGATCAGATCCATCATCAGAATTAACGCCTGCTTCTCGGACGCGTTCTCTTCGAGGAAGGTGCAATCCGGCGAGACGCGCAGGCCATAAGGGACCTCCTCGCGCAAGGCGATCGGGTCGGTCTCCTCGATTTCCCGCTCCCATTCGAGCGCCGTCAGACGCCAGCCCTCCTTGGCCTTCTGGCTCACATAGTCCTGCGCCAACGGACCCGACAGAACCTCGCGCGCTCTTTGCAATTTGGCCATCGCACACTCCTCTGGCGCCGGATTGAGCAACTTGGCTTCCGCGCTAAACCCAGTTTTTTTGGTTCGGGACATGCCGGATCTGTGCGTTCGTGGGAATTGCCATCCCGGTCATGGGACAGGTTCGCCTGGACCGTTCACCGCGCGCCGGCTATTTTGAAAACATACGCGTCCCTCGCGGGCAGCGCCGCCAGCGAATCCCGAATACCGATGGTCAGCCGCTTGCCTTCGATCTTTGCCTCCATGGGCGCGCCGCCCTCGAGCAGCGTCACTCGGACTCCGGCAGGCGCTTCGATGTCGTCCACCACGAACTCCCCCTCGAAGCGCCGCGGAACGATGGCGTAAACCGCATCGTTCTTGGCGGTGAAGAATGCTTCCACGCGCGCCAAGCCGGGCGGTGGGGCGTCCACCAACTTGGTGATATCATACTCCGCCATGAACTCCTTATCTTCGAGCTTCGGCACTTGCCCCCGGCTCCACTGGCGCGCGTTCCGCCATGCCCGCGTGCCGTAGATTGCCTCGCCGTTGACGCCGAGCCAGTCCCCCATATGCAACAGCCGCTCTTCCATGATCACTGGTATGCGCCCGTCGGCGGTTGGCCCGATGTCCAGCAGCAGGTTGCCGCCGCGGCTCACCAGGTCGATGAGCATGAGCAGGAGTTGCCGCCCGGTGTGATAATCGGCGAGCGTCTCCATGCGGTTGTAGCCATACGAGTAACCCATCCCGCGGCTCTCCTCCCAGGCGTGGCCGCTCTGCTGCATCCCGGAAGTGTATTCGGTAGTGTAGTAGCCGCCGTGCTTGTGGCGCGTGTCGCTTCCCCAGCGGTCGTCGACCACGATTTCGTCGCGCACCGGCGATTCGTTGTATAGCCACGCCAGCAGCTCCGCCGAATGCCACTCCGCGGCGGTCATCTCCCATTCGCCATCCGAGAAAATGATGCTGGGCCGGGCATGCTCGACTACGTCTTTGAACTGCGGGAACATATGTTCGGCTACATAGCGCTTGCGCTCGGAGAGCCACAGCGGGTTGTACCATTCGTAAAGCGAATAGTAGAGTCCCATGTGTAGTCCCCGGCGACGGCCAGCTTCAGTCAGATCCAACAGCAGATCGCGCTTGGGGCCGATATCCACGCTGTTCCAGGGCCGCCCCCAGCTCCGGTTGGCCTGCTCGTTGCGCCAAAGCGTGAAGCCTTCGTGGTGTTTCGAGGTGGGCACGATATATTTTGCGCCCGAGCGAACGAAGACGTCGGCCCACCGGTCGGGATCGAACAACTCGGCCCTAAACAGCGGGGCGAAATCGAAATAGCGGAAGTCCCGCCCGTAGACGCGCTGGTGGAATTGCCAGGTGAGCGCGCCATGGCCCGTCGGACCCTTGGCCTGCATGCCCTCGGTCAACGAATTCCAATACCATTCGGCGTAGGGGTTCTCGTCCTTCACGTTGACCGCGGCAAAGGATGGCACCGAGTAGACACCCCAATGAATGAAGATGCCGAATTTGGCGTCGCGGTACCACTGCGGGATGGGACGCTGGTCAATGGAGGACCAGTCCGGCTGGTAGCGGGTTTGGGCAGCGGCCGCAAGCGCGAAGGGCGCGCCCGTGCAGGTTCGGAGCAGATCTCGTCGTGTCATGGGTCCGTTGGCAATCGTATCAGATGCCGGCCCCGCCAGCGAACCCAAATGCCCGGAGCCAGACTATACAGGGGCCGGAAATATCCAGCCCCCGCTGCGGCAGGCTATGGCACCCCTGAAGCCCGACCACAAGCCAAGTGACGCTAGAAGTGAACGCGCAAACCGATCTGGATGATGCGTGTGTAGTTCGCCGATGCCCCGGAACCGCCGAGTGTCAGTGCACCGTACTGTGCCCCATTCGGGTTGCCAGCCCCCAGCACGCCAAAGGCAGCCTGATTCTGCAGGCTCAGGGATGGGTCGGCCCACTGCATGTGATTCAGGACGTTGAATGCCTGAATGAAGATTTGCATCCCGACCCGCTCGGTGAACCGGGTGTCTTTGGTAAGCCCCAAGTCCAGGTTCCATCGCATTTGCCCGGTTACGGTACCCGCCCCACCGGTCCGACCGTCGACGCCCAGGATAAACGGCCGGAATTCGGCATAAACCGCCGCCGGGTTGGCGAACATGTTCACGTTGCTGCCGCCGTTTGCAGCGTCGCCATTTGCGCCGATGACCCCGTTGCTGGTGACGCCGAAGTGCGCCGTATTGCTAAGGGAACTTGCGGCGACGTTGCCAATGGGAACCGCTTCGGCGCTGAGGTCGCCGTCAAAGGCCTGTCCCTGCTCCTGGTAGGAACCGGTGGCGAAGTTGATGGGTAAACCACTGGCGATCGAGAAAATGGGCGAAAGGCTCCAGCCTCCCACGATTCTGCTCAGGATCGAGCCTTGACCCAGGCGATGCCCCTTACCGAAGGGCAATTGATAGGTGCTCAGGAGATTAAACACGAACCTCCGGTCGAAGTACTGTGGGCCGTAGTCGGAATTCAGATTGAACGGATTGCCGGCATTGTCCAGGGTGTAAGACTGGCCGGTGCTGATGATGCCCAGCGCGTGACTCCAGGTGAAGTTCGCGTTCAGCGTTAAGCCTGCGGAATAGCGCTTTTGCGCTGTAACCACCATGGCGTTATAGTTGGAGAAACCGTCGGAGGTGTACGCGTAGCAGTAGAAACATTGCGTGGTCGAGGCCAGGGCCGGGCCGCTAAGACCTGTCCAGTGCGTATCCAGGTCGCTCCACAAATTGGTAACGGCCTGAGTCATGATGTTGCCC